>Ga0326511_10001122_pt1 | contig 22545 bp, 31 predicted proteins | sample 0_2496_0518_D_FD_203701 | JGI IMG/M metagenome (GOLD analysis project Ga0326511, IMG submission 203701) | Bovine rumen microbial communities from UC Davis, California, United States - 0_2496_0518 | ecosystem: Host-associated > Mammals > Digestive system > Stomach > Rumen | place: USA... | reverse complement strand
TGGAAGTCACAAGGGGAACGCCCACAACAGAAGCACACAGCGTCATCAGCTTCCATTTCACCCTGTAGCAATGACGGCGTGTTTGTATATTTAAACCTTTTGCAACAGCTTCTGTAATTCCGCATATTTCGCCACTGGCATGCGTCCAACCTTCAGCCAGTATTTGAATGAATGGTATGCATCTGTTCTTTCTTCGTACTGCGGCAGAAGGTACACCGCCGCTTCCGTAAGGCATAAACCCTTTGCCCGGATTTGACGGCGCACCTTTTCTGCGTTTATTGATCGCATATACATCAGAATGTCTCCGTATTATCTTTAAGAAGTGACTGGTCACGCTTGGCAATCATCTTGTCTGCCTGTGCCTGTGTTATCTCAACGAGAGCCGTCTTTTTAAGCCGTTTCAGCATGGTCTCGATTTCCGCAGGGGAATATAACTCCTGCACCTTTGCGACCTGTTCTGCGGTCACTGGAGTGTACTGACGAGCCTTCTGCTGCTCTGCTTCTTCATTCGGCAAATCCTGTCCTGCATAGATGTAGAAACCTAAGCCGTGTCTCGCAATGCATTTCGTCCATGCTCTTTGCAGAGCGGTGTTTACATCGAATGATGTGACCTTGTCGGCAGGAATAGATTTGTTTTTGTAGTCCATGATTGGGAACACTTCTGACCTAGTCCGCTCGTTCTCGTTCCATACCACCGTCACAGACACATCCACCCAGCAGGTATTTCCATCTGTCCAATATGGGAAGTCTGTGTCGATTGGTCTCTTAATTGATGTATAGGAATCCGGATAATATTGCATAAACGTAGCCCATGCCCATGCCCATGACAGGAAGGTCAGACCGTTCTTCTTCTCGGTATGCTCATTGACATTGATTTTGGACAGTACTCTGAATGGATCGTCATTGACATACTGGAGTGCTTTGGAAAGACCTTCGTTCAGCTTCTGCATATCTTCCAGTGCCTGTGCAGACTCTTCGCACAATGACATCATTCTTGCCAGTTCTCTTGGATAGTCCTCATAGGCGATGTTGTCATATCCGCTTCTGAGGTCTTGGATCAAATCCGGTCTCATTTTTTGTACCTCTCGCATGGTGTTTTTTCCCACAGGTCAATCCGGTTCAGTATCTGCTGGAACTGTTCCGGTGTTGCGTTGATGTCAATCATCTTGTTTCCTTCGACAGCAACGAGATAGATGTTATTTGCTCCGGTCTTGATGAAGGTGAATGCCTTTCCGTTGTCGGAAAGAGTTGCCTTCAGACCATTCAGAACCTTGTTTAATTCAGTCATTGTTTTTCTCCTCATCTACTACATAGCCAAAGTCATCAATTCCCCTTGCTCCGAAAGCAAGTCTGTAAATCTTCGGCTGCTCTTCGTAATACCGGACAATCCGGTCGAACATGATATTGGAAATGTCGAAGGTGCATTCTCGGCAGAGACAGTTGTCTCCATCGGTCACATAGACCTCATCCTCGACAAGTTCTCGGTTGCACTCATAGCACCTCATAACAACCCCATAACCTTTGCAATGGTGCAGAGCACAACTGCGATCAGAATGGCGATGAATGTCAGTGCTTGCAGGTCACGCACATTTTCCTGCGTGTAACTATCCGTTAATTTCATCGATAAACTCCTCATTGAACTCATCAAGGTAGCACCAAGCGACTACATCGGTATTGGCTTCCTTGGTGGTTTTCTTCATCGACTCATCAGTGTCTAACATATAGAACGCATCCCAGTACTTTGAATAGTTGGTCACAAAGATGCTGCCGATTTTGTTATCAGAATATGAATTGAAGATGATAACCTTCGATGATTCCGCAGGTTTTTCCGGTGTGAACCTTAATTTGATTTCCATTTTTTTATCCTTTCTCAGATTTCTTGATAAGATTTAGGCGGTCATATATTGAGACCTACCTTTCTCATAGGGCAGTCGGTTCAGCAGGAGTTCCGACTGTCTTTTATTTGCTTAGACAGTTGTCCAAGATTGACACCCAGTGCTTTGCAACAGGATGTCAGTCGAACCTTCTTGCCGTAATAGAACATTCTCGGTCTTCCTAACTCTGCAAGGTCGGTTTGGTGTGCCACATCGAAGACCGCAGATGCTACCGATTTGCTGACACTAAATAGGAGTTTGATTTCTGATTTGCATAAATGTGTCTGTGTCAGCAGTGATTCCCTTGTCTTCATTTCTCCTTCTCCTGTTACCTACTAGGTAACTTTTTGGGTAAAAAAATTACGGCTGGATGGCGAACGGATCAATGCCTGTGTACTTCGCCAGTTTGAGCAGGTCATCGGCGGTCATTGTCGCTCTTCCTGCGGAAACTGACTTCAGATGGCTTCGATCTATTCCTGCTTTTTCAGCCATGTCTTCGATGGACTCTTTCATGTATGCCGCTAACATGCGTACTGTCCACTTTACGTTTTCCATTGCTCTCTCCTTTCCTGTTACCTATGAGGTAACTTCACTATCAATATTAGTTACCTAATAGTTAACTGTCAACACTTTTGAATAATTCTCAATTTTGTTGGTGTATGATGAAAGTGAACATAGAGGTAACATTTATGAGAGATATGAACAAGGAAATAGGCGAAGCAATGAAGAAATACCGAAAGAAACAACATGTCACAATGCAGGAAGTCGCCGACAAACTGGGAGTCACTAAAACCGCAGTTCATTATTGGGAATCCGGAAAGCGTACAATCTATGCATTCCAGTTGATTGACTACTGCAAAGCCATCGGAGTCGATGTGAAAGTCATCATGGACGAGGTGATGTAATATGCCAGCATACAAAGATAATAAACGAGGTACATGGTTCTGCGTTTACACTCAGACTGTGAACGGAGTGTCACGGCAGAAGAAAAAAAGAGGTTTCCCAACCAAGCGTGATGCACTCTTGTGGGAAGCCGAAATGAAGCGGTCTGACTCAAAATTCACCCTTCACACATTCGCCGAAATGCTGGAAGAGTACATGCTTTCTATCGACTCATCAGAGACCTCTTCAACAATGAAGCGGAACTGGTGTATGAAGCATTTTGAGTACTTTTCTGAGCCGATTGAGAAGATAAGCAGACAACAACTCATGGAATGGAGAAACGCTCTCAAATCGACCGGAATGGCTACTAGAACGATGAACAGAGGTCTTGGATATGTCAGAGGTGTCTTTGCCTATGCCAACAAAATCTACCGCATTGAGGATGTTTCTGTGGTTATCAATAACTACAAGCTGACTGCCGAAGATAAAAAAGAGATGAAAGTGTGGACACCTGCCCAGTTTGCCCAATTCCAAGAGCATTGCGATCCTGCTTATCTTCCATACTTCACTTTCTTGTACTGGACAGGATGCAGACGCTCGGAAGCACTGGCGGTCTGCAAGGATGATGTGCAAGGGAATAAGGTTTCTATTAACAAAACAATTAAACACTTCAAGAATGGCTTCCTACCGCTCAAAAACGATGCTTCCAAGAGAATTATCACAGTGGATGATAGAACGCTCAGTCTGATGGATTTGGAACATGCAAACCCATTTGTATTCGGTGAGGACAGGTCTCTGCCGATTACCTGCATTCAAAGAGAATTTAAAAAAGCGACCGAAGCAGCAGGACTGCCACCGATCCGCATCCATGACCTCAGACACAGCCATGCGACAGTTCTGATAAACAACGGAGCGAACATCGTTGCTATCTCCAAGAGACTCGGTCATGCGTCCATAAACGAGACTCTGAAAACCTACTCGCATCTGCTTCAGAAATCAGATGATGAACTGATGGATATTATTAAAGAAATCAGATAATTCTTACCATTTTCTTACCACACATAGAAAAAAGCCCTATTTTTAGGGCTTTTCTTGACTATGGAGCGAGTGAGCGGAATTGATTGGAATGCTCCTAATCCGTCCGAAACCGTCCAAAACCGCATAAAATGGGCATTTTCTGTCCTGTTCTGTCTCAATTTGTCAGATTTTTCTTACCAAATTCTTACCACAGACTTGGTAATATATGGGTGTTGTCATTCCCCCAACAGGCAACAAAAAAGGCAGGTCTATTTACCTGTCTTTTTTAACATCTCTCTGAACCACTCCGCTTTGTTGGGAATTGCTTCATAGATCGCTATCAGTTCTTTGTCTGATTCCCTGTGCAAGCGGAAGGAGATGGACATCATCATCTTCTTGTTGTACTTCTGCGATGCCTTTTTCTGTGCTTGGCTTACCATCATCTTACCCCCTTTCTTGAGCATCCTGCCCATGCGACACATTCCTGTGCGAGACCGAATTCTTTACCAGTCAGCCACACAATGCCTGTGCCGTAACTGAGAAGATTTGCCAGCGAATCAATCAGCGTTTCATACTGGTCGATTTCCTTGGATGTGATAGTGCCGTTATAGCACTTATCATCATATTCATTTTTGGCTCGGTTGTAACGGAAGAAGATGTCATGCTGATGCTTGTTCATGTTGAACGGGTAACGCTTAACCTGTGTGTTTTTCATTTTCTTTCTCCTTGTCTTTAAGCCAGTGCTTTGGGAGACTGGCGATCCCTGTGGTTTATTTTCTTATGCGACTGTATGCGGTGCTGAAGTCTCCGGAAGTGAAGATGCATTCGCCGTTGATATAGAGTGTGTAGCAGTGGAGCGACCTGTCTGTGAAACCGTTGTTGTCATACATTGCGAATCTGCTTCCTCTTGCTGTCTTTCCCTTGATGCAGGTGTTGTCAACGTGTTCGACTTCGATTCCGTCCTTTAAGCACTCTGCTTTGAACTGCTTGAGCCATGCTTCGTATTCGGCTTGTCTCTGCTCCGGTGTCTTTTCCAGTTCTTTTCTGACTGCTTTCCACCAACCGCTTTCGATTTCGCTGATGCGATCCGCTTCGGCTTGCTCCTGTGCTTTTGCTTCGGCTTTACCAGTGAGTTTCTCAAGCTGCTTGGCACTGTATGCCATCCGCTCTTCAGCATCCTTGATTTCTTCCTGTTCGCTGTTGCGTTTCGACCATGCCCAGTATTGTTCATCTGTGTAGGTCTTGGCTTCCCTGTGTTCAATCCACTGTTCCCAAGTCCAGCTGCAGTTGAGTTCATCACACTTGGCTTGTGCCTTTTCTAACAGTGCTGTGTGTCTTGCGATGGACTTCTGATACTTTTCGATGTCCTTGTTCGCTTTGTTAATCTGTTTTTCAACCATCGTTGCCATGTTGTCCTCCCTTGATTGTCAACCTTATTATACTGCTAGATGTATATGAATGCAATATGTTTTTGCAAATTGGCAATAAAAAAAGACCTGCCCAAAAAGGACAGGTCAATTAAATTGTCGCACCTAGCAAATAGGGGAACTGAAATTGCTATTGATGGTGCTTGATTATCTGCTCTTGGTAGTCATTTCTGACTTTCTTGAGTTCGTCAATGCCGTTACCGTCAATCATATGATTAACCAGTGCGTTTAATGCACTCATCATATATTGATCGGTCTGTCTGCGTTCTGTCCGTGACTCCTCAAGAGCTGAAATCCTATTTTCATGGTCATCGAGTTTTTTAAAAGGTTTCATGAGCCATGACAGGAATGTAACCACCGCTGTAATTCCACCGATGAGCCACAAGGTCTGAGCAAGGGATATGGTGACATCATTCTGCATCATCACCACCTCCGTCATGCTTCTCGGCTTTTTCCTTTTCATATTCCTTGATGGACATGCCGATGCATCCTGCGATTAACATTCCGACTGCTCCGATCGTGATGCCGATTTCCTGCCCATATGGCAGATTCCATACTGCTGCGACCATCAGCCAAAAGGTCTCAATGGAAGGAATCACATAGATCGAGATGAACTTCAGTGCGTCATATGTTTCATTACTCAGCTTCATTAGTCTTCCACCTCATATAAGCAAGCACAGGTTACCCAGTAACCCAGTTCACGACACAGAGCACACCATCTGCCACCGATGATTTTCAGTCCGACTACATGCATAGTGCCTTTGTTGAATGCGACTCTTGAGCCGACACGAATCCACTGGTCATTTGCTCCATCAGATGCGTCAATTTCGTCAACATCACCCCAAGGAATCCAGCCACCAGCCCAGTTGTTGTAGAACAGACCTCTTGAATAATCCATGCGTTCGACATAGAAACCATGACTGGTGACTTTAGAACCGATGGAAAGGATTTGGTCTGCTTCTTTTGGCTTCGGTGCTGGCTGTGGGTTCTTGCCATAGAAAATGTCCGGTCTGAAGACACCAATAATGCCACCCACCGGAATTTGTTTGACTGTGGCATAAGGATAAGGTTGATTCTGACCTAAGAAATAGACTGCATTTTGTCCTTCGTCATGGTCATAGATAGCGATGTGGGAAAGCGGGCATTCCGGAGAGTTTCCCCATACGCAGATGTCTCCTGCTTGTAATTCGGCATTCAGACCGATGTCGGTGCAGAAATCCAACAAGCCATTCGTTAACCGCTGTGTGGCGATGTCCTTAACGTATCCAGTGCGAGTGCAGGAGATCGTTCTGCCACCGATATATGGGAAGTACACACCGGAAACAAGATCCCAACACTGATACTTCTGATTCGCTGGAAAACCGTCAACATCGACAGATTTTCCAAGATAACGATTCTTAAATTCAAGATAAGATGTCATAACTCTCTCCTTCACTAAAAAAGCCACCCATAGGTGACTATTGACTGATATAAACTAACCGCAGTTTTATCTGATAACTTTGTCCGCTCGTTGTTGTGAGATAGACATATTTTGCTGTTCCTGCGTCTGCCGCAGTTGCATCGAGTGTAAGGTCACGCACTAGGCTGACCACCGCTCCGTTGTTCCAGTTAGCGTTAGGCCATGAATCCCTTATAACTACTCCCAAGGATTTTTTAAAGTCACTTGGTAATGTCAAAGAAAGTTCATTGCCGTTGTAGGTGTTCAGAGTGGTGTTCATAAATTCATATTCAACCGTCTTGATTTTGTTATATGGCTGAACAAACTCGTCCGATGCGATCCTAGCATCACGAATCATTGGCTTGTAAACGATATTGTTTACAGTTGCACCACTATGCACATAGCATCCCACTCTGTATCCGCTTGTGCTTGTAACGGTAAACTCTATGCCATCGCCTGTTTCGTGCTGAATCGGATTTGTGCCGTTCAAGTCACGAATACCTAATGTGTATCCATCTGTACTTCCACCGCTAGGGCATCCAGTGATGATGTAAGTCTTTCCCACTTCTCCATAGAACATGCCAAGTGTGATTGATGCGTTCCCTGTGGCATCACCAGAAGCCTTCACAGTACCGTCATCGTTAACAGTGAATGTCACCCCTTGGGATGTTGTTGTTGTGCCTGTGATGACGAACAGATTGGTCTGAGCGTGATATTCCAGTATCGCATCCAGTCCTTCTTTCAAATCCCAAAACTTGTTTGGATTGTCTCGGTCAAAATGCAGATAACTTTTCCCATAGACTGAGAAAAAGTCCTCGCCATTGCCGTAGACAGGAATACCCACCGTCAGCACAAGCACTCTTGTAGTTGCATCGGTGAACATGTCTGTCACAGTGAACTGGAAGTCGAACTGTTGGTCATAGGCAAACCCTGTCAGCGTGTTTGAATAGGTGTAGGTTGTTTCACCGCTTCCGCTTGGTGTAAAAGTGAATGTCTGCGATCCATCCGACCATGTAGATGCGTTGTGCAGTTTGTATTTGTATGACACTGTCACGCTGTTTGTTGCTGAACCGAACGAACCACCAAAGCAAGCACCGCTCAGACTGAATGAGATGGTATTGCCTGTTTCGCTCATTCTGTCTACTGAACCAGTGACGGTGATGTCTCTATAAGGAATAAGAGTCCATGTCTTTGTTTGTGTGGCTGTTGTTCCTCGCTTGTCATAGACAGTGATAATCAGAGCATCAGCATCCAGTTTTTCATAGGTGAAGACAATGGTCTGACTCGTTCCGCTTAACGCATAGGTCTGTTGCTTTGTACCGCACTGCACTACGGCACTGGCTAACTGTGTATATGAGCCTGTGACACCTAATGCGATGCTTGCCGAAAGGTTGGTCGCATACTTGATGTATGTGCCTTGTGCTTCGATGGCTGCACTGTTGGGATTGGTGTCTGTCAGTGTTACGGAAGTAATTGACGGATGCTCCTGTGTTTCGTCAATCTGGGCAGTGAAGGTTGATGTCTTCGTGCCGATTGTGGTCGCACCGTTCTTGGTGACACAGGTAATCGTGCCATCCAGTGTTTTGGCATTTGTTGGGAAATCCGCAAGCACCGTCTTCGGAATGTGGAAGGATGTGCTTTCACCAACATCGGTATTTGTCGCAGTAAATGTTCCGATGGAGCATGTTACATCGTGAGTGAATGATGCGCTTTTTCTGTTCGTTGCGACAGTCAGCGCATTGTTTGCGGATGATAGCGTGATTGGGTTTGGTGATACGCTCGGCATTGATGCCCTTGGGATTGTCGGCAGTGTAAAGTTTGCCGATACCCAGCCAGTATCCCAACCGACACCACCCATGCGAGTTCGTCCAGAACATGAACCGCTTCCAGTACCGTCATCATTGTGATTGATCCATGCGCTTCCGCTTCGGACTGTTCTGCTCGATGTGTACTCTCTGTATGTGGCTTCGTTCCATCCTGCACCAGTGACATAATCCTGTGCATCATAAGATGTCTGCCATCCATAGGTAACAGTTAAATCCCAGTCAAATGCGACTTTTGTGCGGTTGTTGGTTACATCTGTTTCTGTTATTTTTGCCCACAGGGAGAATTCACCTTTAAAGTTGTAATCATCGAAACTGTATGTGTTCAGTTTCTTCCATGATGTGCTTAATTCGGTCATGTTTCCTCCCAAAATACCGCCACCATAGGCTTCTCATGTACTACTGACCAAAAGCCTTGGAATCGGTCTGATACTCGGTAGACATTCGTTGTGCCTGTTTCTGTGACTTCCGTGCTGACTCGCAGGAAGTTCTGTGCGGTTAAGTTGATTGCTTGAACTGTGTCACCTTCCGCAATCAGCGTTGCTTCTGACTGGTCATTGATGACACGCATACCTAACTCGGTGAATAGTGACTGGTATTCAGAAACGATATTCCCTTCTGAATCCTTTCGTGCGATGTGCATTCCATCGCCATCGTAGTTAATATTTTTGATTGACCCATTCACCGCTTCATAGGCGTTGATTTCCAATGCAGAAGCAAGAATAGACTGTGCCTTTATCAGAGAACCTTCTAACTCACCTGTCTGAATGGCATCAGCAGACAGTTTTCCGTCAATCGTCCAGTAGTTGGTGAACAAACCATTGTATCCTGTGGTCGAAAAGCCAATGCCGTTCATATTCATTCTGATTACGTTAATGGCTTGGTCGATTGATGGAGCATCCATTATCAGAATCTCATTCGGTGTTCCATCCGCAGATTGGTTGATTACTACATAACCGCCTAAACCACCGCTGATGAGGTCTGAAGCACGTTGTATGGCGGTTTCCATGTTGCTGACTGCCTGTGCTATGGCTGTTGTGGTTTTGGCTTCTATCGGCTGTGTAATAGTCTGAGAGAACGATGCTCGTTTGTTGCCTAAGACCATCTCGTCATAACGCTCTGCCAAGCAGTCATAGGTATATTCGACCACTTTCTTTCCGACATTAAACTCATCGTAAAGAACTGTAACTGTATCACCCAATGACAACCGTTCTAACGGTGCGATATTTTTGTATTCCTCAGTCTGCCAAAGTTGAACAAATGACACCGTCAATGTGTCCTTATAAGCCTGTCCGAAACCATTTGCAGTCATGTACTGCGATGCTCTTGAGTTCAGTTGTTCAGTGGTCGGCAGCTCGTCAAAGTCACTGGAAGCATCCAAGATGAAAATCTTCTCTGTTGGGAATGATGCATGACCGTCAACATACTGGATTTGCCCTGTGACATGGTTATCGTCATTCTCCCACTTCGCCACACATCCTGTGTAACTGGCTTCCTCGGTACTGCGGTCATTGTTGAAGTCCGCAAGGTTCTTGCCGTATCTGATGGTGACACCGTTGTCCTGTCCTCTGTGAGCATAGGCTTTGACCACAAACCTATCCCACTTGTATTCACACTGTGACAGGTCAAGAATACTGCCCTCGACACCACCAAGACACGCTCTGAAAGACTGAACTGTCTGAAGGTTGAAACTGAGTGTATCGTTCGTTATGTCTGTCCATACAGAAAAAGGATTCTGCTGAATCATCACATGGCTGACAATGCCATTCAGACTCGGAACGATACCAGTTGCGGTGAATGGTGAAACTGGATAACCGCTTAGATCATAGGAAATATGCTTGGCTTCGACCGTGACTCTTTTGAGTCCTTTGGTGATTTTGTAGATGCGGAAAGGCTGAAGCGCATCCACCTCGTTTGGCTTTGCTAAAATCAGCCTTCCCACTGTCAATTCATCATAGTGCAGTCCGTCTTTGGGATAGGTCATGGTAAGTAAAAAAAGTCCGTTAAGGACTTCGTTTACTTTTACCGATATGGCATCTGATAACCGCCCAATGCCGTTACTGGTGAACTGCGTTTCTGTTGCTTCATAAAGGGTGGGAATCATGGCACCCTCCTTTCAATTATTCTTCTGTCGGTTCTTCTTTCGTCTACCATTTTTCCCTTATCATACTGATTTAAAGTGTCCTTTAAGTTCTGGTGTGATTATTCCATTTATATAGCAACATATTGTCTGCCTCAGCGTTGCTATAAATGATACTGTCGTCACCATTTTCGAGGTTATTATTTGCAGCAATAATCTTTGTTCCTTTCGTCGACGATCCGTATCCTTCAAACGTCAAATTGTTACCGTCCATAAAATAGCAATCTTTGACAATAATACGCGACTCATAGTCTGCACTCCCGCTTGTGCTGTTATGATAAGAAACGCTTGAGTAAGAACTGACACCGCTAAAATGGTCATTAAAAATACAGTTTTCAATTTCTACCATCGTCGAATCGCCAAGCCCACCACCAATAATCTGGTGATTTACCCACCGTGAATACTCTGTGGATGGAAATAACTCGAAATAGCAGTTGCGAATTACATTTTTGCTATACCGACCTTTTACGCTGGGGCGAGGGTCATCATGCAATATATAGCGACAATTATGGGCTGTGCAATGTAAACCATCAATAGTATAGCCCAAATCATTTGCAGTATTAAACGGTGAAAAGTTGGCTATGACCCAATCGTTAGTGCCGTCGTAATCAAAAGTGACGTATGCGTTTGGTGCAAATTCCAATTCAATGCCATTCCCAAGCATTATCCCAAAATCATTCCCGGATAGACTGTCAAGATACGATTTTCCAAACTCAGTAACTAGGTCATATGTCCCTTGTTTTACTATAATTTTGGTGCCATATCTTAGCATAGCATATTCAATGCCCGTTTTGAGAGACGTAAAGTCTCCACCTCCATTTACGTCAACCACTATAACGTCTTTTTTTGAATCAACTTCTTCAATAATGAAATCAATTTTTTTATTTGAATATGTCACATTAGCCGAATCACATACAAGACGTACATAAAAATCATAGCAGGTCGGCATTGTAAAGATTACTGCATCTGATAATAAATTGCGTGAATAGAGTGAAACAAAGCTACTATCGTTATTTTCCCTATATTGCACTTGTTTATAAATTAAGGGTGACGGCGTTTCATCTGCAAATCGCAGCGAATATGTGTGTCCTTCTTTGAATGGAAATTCTTCCGGCATACTTGTCTTTCTGAAAAAATCATAATAAGCCACATCAGAGCTTGTGCCGTTTACTGTTACAACGCCCGCTGCTGCGGAAAATGTCAAACCATTATGTGTTTTTTTGGCGGTAGATTCTACTGCGTAATTGATAGGTAAGTTAGAATCTGTAATTAGTCTGGTTAAAGTATTGAAGTTTGTGATGCTTTTGGTATATACGTTGTCCTTGATAATCACGACCTCGACTGTTTCATCATAGGTGACGCCGCCTGTAATGATTGTCCTAATCGCTAATCCACCCGATTGCGGTGCTTCAAAATATCCCCACGCGTCGTTCATTTTATATATCTCGGCCAGCGTTTCCCCATAGCTAAATACTTTCGATACAGATGCGACTCCGCCAATAGCCACAGCGTAATAAGTGACACCATACTCCATACTGAACGGTAGAGCAGAATTGTTGATATAATGGTCAACAGCAAAACCTGCAGTCGCCGTGCCAGACAAATGGAGTTTACCCGGGCCAAGCACAGTAACGGTTACTCCATTCACGGTTTTGGGATTTGGTGTTAATTCGCTTTTCGGCACTAAGTTTTGAGATAAACTAATAGCGCTCTTTAAATCAGTGATTTCATCACCGACTTTCTTTGAATCTGCCGCTGCTCCAGCCACTGCCAGCGAAGTATCAATCGGTGGATTAGATGGGTTTGTGATGTTTTCATCTAACCAGTCTGAAATAATAGGTGTAATTACTGTCGGAACATCCTGCCCACCTAACAGGTCTTCGATTTCTGCGACTGAATCCACTGCTTCTTGGATAAGTGACAGGTCGGAGTCTGAAAGGTCAGCGTCATCAGTAGGCTTTCTTTCGACTGCCACCACAAAGTTCGCAGTGCCATGTGTCAGACCGTCAATAGACAATTCAAAAATGGCTCGACCAGCGGCGGCAGTCATCTGCTGAGTCTCGGTAATGACCACTCTGCCATCACTATCGACTGTACCTGTGTTCACGATGCCATGACCGTCAGACTTTACACCAACGATAGCACCAGTTGTAGGGATGTAGCGTTCGCCTGTTTCGGAATACAGTTCAAACAACCATGTCTCGCCTTCATCGTACTGTGAGACATTGATGCGTGGTGCTGAACCTGTTCCGGCATTTAAGCACAATTTAAATGTTCTCGTTATCATATACTCTCCTTAGATTTCGTACCATCTCGGTGTAATCTCGACTTTTGTCATATTGTGAGTGATGCCATTCGTTCCGCTTCTAAGCACCACAGAATCGGTATCGAATGAAACATACTGGTTTGCGTTGTTCGCTCCGCAGAATGCATCCATGATGTCGCAGTCAATATCCACATAATCATAGGGATTTGAAGCAACTGTGATGGTCTGCGAGTTAATCGTTAAAGAACCGTTGCCATAGCACCGTATCAAGGGATGGGAATCAAAATAGGTAGGATTCCACAGCTCGGATGCTGAAACAGGGATTTCTCCGCTTTTTAGGAATCTCTGCGGTTTGCAGATAAAAGGCAATGTGAATCGTCCTGCTCGGTGTAACTGGAGCGGACTTGCTTCCACATTTCCTGCAAAGGATGCCATTCTGAAGTGATCCGGTTCTTGTGAGTATTCCAACCGCTTGTAACCTCTCTGCGAATTTAGATAAGCCATCAGTGACCGATATTTCGGAAGGAAGTCTGTCGGAATGTAGCAAGGAAAATTGATCTCGATATTTTTGAATCTGTCATTGTCGATAATCAAATCACCATCTCTGCCAAGTATCTCGACATACTCCAAATCTCTTTCCGGTGTATTGAAGGCTTGGTGTGAATCATAGAACGCACCGAACTCTGACAATCGTTTACCGTTAAAAATCAGTTCATTCATTTGAATACATCACTCTCCTTCGTAATGAGGTTTACAAGGTTGTTTGCAAGTTGCTTGGTGAACCTGTCGGAATCATCCACATTTCCTTCAATCGTTACATTTAATGTAATTGGTGCAGTGATCGATGGTGTTCCGACTGCATTCTTTATCATCGAATATAACGAGGACGCTCCAACAACTACTTCGCTTCCTGCTTCGCCACCGCCAAGGAATTTACCATTCTGCATTCCGAAGATCGTAGGTGAGTTAAGAATCATACCGTTGTCCATCGCTTTTGCGTACCAAGAAATACCAAATGACGGAACTCTCGGCGGCATTAAACTAAACTCTCCGCTGATTGTCAGATGTGGCAGTTTCAAATGTGGTAAAGACCATGAGAAATTGAAGAAGGATTTGATTCGTTCAATAGCACTGCGAACCGTTTCCTTTGCGGATTCAATCTTGTCTGATATTGTTGAGCGGATCGCTTCAAACGTACTTGAAACCGCTGACCATGCACTCGACACAACTGATGTAATAGTCGAAAGAATCTTGTTCCATGTGGTTGTGACCGACTGCAACAGATTTTTTCCTGCTTGGATAATGTTGTCCCAGTTCTGCACCAATACAGTGCCGACTGCAATCACAGCACCAACTGCCGCCGCAATTCCCATGAATGTCGCCGCCATAGGAGCGGTCACAGTCGCCAACACTCCACCTATTGTGACGATGCTGGAGATGAGTCCTGCGATTGGTGAGATAGCAGCCACCAGTCCGACAATCGTCAATATAAGAGCCTGTGTGTTGCTGTCGAGACTCGCAAACCACACAAGTATCTCACTGACCTTTTGAATTAAATCCTGCAACATTGGAAGCAAAGACTCGGCAAGTGCCGCTCCTGCGGTGAAGAAACTCTGCTCCGCTGTTGCTTTTAATGTGTCCAATGCATCATTGAACTGTCCTGCCGCTGACACACCATCTTCTGACAGGATGATACCCATATCTTCGGCATCCTGCCCTAACTGCTTTAACGCTTCGCCACCGTCATCAACGATTCCACTGAGTTCCATCGCAGAGCGTCCGAACAGTTCCATCGCAAGTTGGTCACGGAGCGTTCCGTTTTCTACCTGTGACAACGCTTGCAGAGAGTCATACCACACATCTGTGACATCTCTCATTGATCCGTCGGCATTAGTGATGGACACTCCAAGAGTTTCAAATGCGGAGTTACCGGATGCCATCTGTTTGGTTAGTTTGGTAACTGAGCCAGTCATGGCTTCCATGCTGACATCGACCAAATCAGATGCATACTGCATCTTTTGGAGTTCCTCAACAGAGAAACCAGTGTTGCGTGACAGAGTCAGCAAATCATCGGCGGTTGTTCCTGCTTTATAAGCCATGCCAAGCATAGCCACACCGACACCAGTGGCAGCAGTTGAGAGTCCTTTGGTCTTTTCTGAGACTTCGCCCATCTTCACACCAAAAGACTGAACAGCAGGACTCAGAGAGTTCAACTGTTTCTCATATGATTTCAGAGCATTCTCACAGGCGATAATTTCACGCTGAAGTGCTTGGTACTGCTCGGAGTTTTTATCAACTCCAGCCGCATCCATCTGTCTCTGTGCTTCTTTTAACTGGTCGAGTTTGCTTTTAGTATCTTTTATTGCTTTACCAAGCAAATCCTGTTTCTGCCGAAGCAGTTCCACATTGCTTGGATCAAGTTTCAGCAATTTTTCTACATCTTTAAGTGATTTCTGAGTATCACGCAAAGACTTGTCTACTTTTTCAAGGCTTTTCTCTAACTTGGTGGTATTGCCATCAATCTCGACAGTAATACCCTTGATTCGTCCTGCCATAATACCCCCTTAGAATCTATCGAAATCGTCCTGCGTTGCGATTAAATCGTATTCGCAGTTATCGTTTCCTGCTTCGGTAAACATATCCAAAACGATACCAACATCCATATCATCCAAGTCAGAGATGTGGATATGGTTTTGAAAGCAACGCAAAAGAAAGAGAGCCGTGTTCAGCTCCCTTTCCGTTTGTTTGCTTTTTTTTTCGGTACTGATGTGGATGTCATCTCGACACCCCACAAGTCAGTCAACTGCGGTAAAGCAGTATATATAGAGAACATTCCGAACTGGTCAAACCACTCATCAATGTCTCCGACACTTGGATCGGCTTGTTTTGCCATGACATATGCGAGATTGCCAAAGACCTCCAGTGCATTGGACTGGTCTTCCTGCACTCGGTTCATGTCAGTAAACAGATCGCTGCCGATTAACTGCCGATATAGCAGCGGTGTCTTTGCGGATGCTTTGAATGTGATTTCTTTTCCATCTATCGTAATAGTCCTCTTCATATTATCTCCTTACGCTGTCGGTTCGTGAACTGTTGTGTACCAGTTTGCATATGCCGATGATGTGCTTGGGCATTTAGCCTTGACGAGATAATCGTCAATTCTCGGCATAGCAACGATGTTGAGTGTTTCTGTCTGAGGAGTGATTGTGTCCTCTTTTGTCTGTCCTGTGACAGATGCCCTTGATGCTGTGCAACGATACATGCAGTGCTTTGTGGCATTTTCATCCGTCTGAAATTCAAACAGTAAAGCGAACTCTACTGTCGGAGCATTTGCATACTCATACAGTACACTGTCGGATGTTCCTTCGGTTTCTCCAAGAATGTCCTTACGGAAGGAATCCGGAATCAGAGCGACTTCCAGCGTTCCACTATAACCGTTATTGGCTGTGGATGAGAAATAAACAATGTCATCCGCATAGAAAGGTGTAGTATCGCCCTGTGCATCAAGAGACATGTTGACAGCACCTGCGATTCTGACAGGTGTGTCATATGTCAGATTACCTGTGCCGTCATCTGTGGCTTTTGCGTAATAAACGTTACGCAGACCGTATTTGATTTTAGCCATCTATAACTATCTCCATTTCGTAAATGACCTCATACATCTCTTCAGAGTTGAGGTATGTTTCTGATTTTTCCCACACAAATCCCCAGTCATTTAAAATGGCTTCGACATTCTCTTCGGCTGTGAAGGATTTGTTTTCGGTGTAGAGTTCGATGTTCAGAACATCAATTCTCTGAAACACCGAATCATCAGCAGGAAAATTGTTTGAACGTGAATAGAAGAAAACGATATAAGGAAGGTTTGGTGCTTTGCTTTCCGGATATGAATAATAGGTGAAAGGCAGTCCGGTCTGTGTCAGCATGGTAACTACATCAGTATTTCTCATACAACCACCCCAATCATGTCTTCCATCTTCTCCACATATATACGCTCATACTTGTTAGCAATCGGTTCAATAAAGCCATATCCATCAACAGATGTATGCTTGCCTTCCTTGATTGGTGTCCTGCCGCCGTTGCGGACTACATGACCAAATTCAAGAAGGTGACCGATTCTATACATGGGTTTTTTCAGATGCACAATACCTCTGACTTCACCCCATGATAATTGCTGAATTGTATAAGTCCATGCCTTTGGGAACTTCTTCCATTCGTGTTCGCCTTTGTTAAACTGCTTCAGCTCATCCACCATGTCGCTGGCAGTCTCTTCAACGCAAACCTTGCATGCCACTGCAACCTCGCTACTGTATTCATTCAGCATGCGACCGACATCAATAGCAAAACGTGCCGAATTAGTTTGTCTGAATGCCATCCTTGCCCTTCCTTTTCTCGACATAGAGTTCGATTTGGGAATGCTTGGCGAGATATGTTCTGTAAATCGCATAAGTATATCCGTTGTATTCCAAGACCTCTTCGCCTTCATAGTCATAGGCAAATACAGTCATTCGATATTCCGGATTTAACCCATTGCGACCACCTTCAAACCACTCTCGACCTGTTACGGAGTCAACGTTTGCATAGACCTTCCGCTTGGTCACTGTTGCAACCATAACCCCATTCTCGTCACGTTCGTATTTTTCTGAGATCAGATAGATTGGTGTAGGCAGATTCATAAATTCCAAACGGTGTAACCGGATGCCATAGAGAGCTGTGCTTTCTGCTCATCGTAGGAAGCCTTTAACCTTTCGTAGTTGTCCGGTTCATGGAAATTCATCTTGCAGTAGGTAATCACTGCCTGTTGAATCAAAGGATTCGTGATTTCCACATCCTCACCATTTACTCCTGCAATTCCTAAATCTGCCAGTCCTGCGGAAATTAAATCATCTATCTGCTCATCAAATTCATTTGTAACGATTGGTGGATCAAGTGCCAGTTTTACTTTCATCAATGTCAATGTATTCATGGCTTGCTCCTTCCTTAAAAGAAAGAAGAAGCCTATTTGCTAGACTTCTTCTTCGGTTTTTCTTCAGCGACAAACTGCACATATCCCAGTTTTTCAGCAAGAGCGAACTGCTTCGGATCGACCTCAACAATCTGCCCTGCTTTAACAGTAAGAGTGCAGTCTTTTAATACTTTGGCTTTCATTAAGCGGCTGTGACTTTAGCGAAGCCATGCGGACGGACAAGGTGGATGTCGGCGAGAATCTTGCCAACGATCTTGACCATATCCCTTTCAGCGAGAGACTTGTCATCAATGATGAACTTGAAGTCTTCACCTTCCGGAAAGTTTGCAACAACACCATCAAGGTCACCGACCAGCATGCCTGTGACTGTGGAATTGAACAGGACTTCCATGCCATTGAACGGATCGTCAATCTTAGAACCTGCTGTTGTACGCTCGTTCATGATAGCGGCATAGTTTGTCTTGCTCAGAATGACAACCGGATTTGTGGCTTCATCAGACAGAGCAGCAAAGCCAGCCATAGCAGCAGTGTTGTCAATCGGATTTGTAACAGTGGCAGTCAGACGGGATGCGGAAATCTCAGCGACAACGGCATTTTCCAGTGCCATAGCAAGCTGATGACCAAATTCGTCCATCAGATACCGCATGAATGCTTCGCCCTTCAGAGCCAGCACAGAGTCGGATACAGTAATCCACTTTTTGAAATACTCAGCGACAAACGGAATGTAGTTCAGTGTCAGAGTTTCTTCTGTCGGAGCGGCTGCACCTTCTGTGTGCTTAACTGCACCAGTAGCGGACGCTTCATAACCGACAGAGTAGTTGCCCTTTACATATACTTTGCGGATTCTTGACAGGATGGAAGACTTCTCCCAGTCTGTCCAAATGTAGTCATCAACGATGTCGCTGACTTTGACAGTTCCACCTGTTGCGTTGGTGGTCAGCAGTGCTCTCTGTTCCGGTGTAGCAGTACCCTTGATGTACTCAGCAAGAGCATCAATCAGTTCAGCTTTTCTTGTTTCCATGTTAATCTCTTTCTCCTGTTCTTTTACTTCGATGACTTTTGCGTTCATCTTGGCGACCTTTTCCATCGCAGAACGCTTCTCTTCGGCTTCAGCCTTCAGAGCATTGTCACGCTCCTGCAGAGCATCGACTTCTGCGGAGAGTGCTTCGACATCTGCGTTTTCATCGGCAAGTTCTGTCTGAATAGCGGACAGTCTTTCTTCGATGTCAGCATGTCTCATTTCCTTAATTTCCATGCTCACCTCTCATAATCTTGACCTTCAGCATTAACGCTTTTCTTGCCTTTTCTCTTCTCTCGCATTCCAGTCGCTCCGCTTTCTCTGCTTCAATCTCTCCGTTGAAGTAGTCACGAGCTGAGACACCAATCTCTGTATATGGATTGGCAGGAAAGGAAACCGCCGACACATCAAAGACTTTGGAAATCTTTTCGATGTGTCTTGTATGCGTGTTCCGGTCATATCGGTCATCAGCAACAACGAAAGAAAAAGACATCTGCTGGTAGTTACCTGTTGCGATGTCTTCATACATCTCTCTGCTTGCTCCTGTTAAACCCAAGTTAGTACGCTGATGCAGTCCATGGTCATCAATCGACAACTCGACTGCACCGTTCTTTGTTCTTGCCAGCACTCGCCCTGTGTGGTCTCTGAGGAAAACCACATCGGTCATGTCGGCATCGTCAAATGCATGACGGTCGATCTGTTCGTAATAATCCACACCGTCCTGTTCAAACAATTTGTAAGGTTCAAAGGTGGAAGCATAACCTTCCACCATATAGTTTTCACTGGTGTTAAATTCACCGATGTTTCTATACTCTCTATCCTTCTTGATCGGCATTGTCTATCTCCTCAAGTTTTGTGTTTGCTTTGTAATACTCACCTCTGATGATTCTTGTATCACCGCCATCAATCGGTGCAAGATTCCATATATCCCTAATCTCGTTGATTGAAAGAATACCTCTGTCTGCCATCTGACTGGATACATTCAGTTTGTCCGCTGTGGACATGTACTGGAGTCGATTGGAAGTTGCCATCACGAACGATCCCTGTTGTCTCTCTTTTTCGGTGAAAATCGTCTTGGTCATTGCTTCCGAAAACTGAATAGCAAACTGTTCTATAACGGACTCATAGAACGCTGCCCAGTTATCGCCATAGGCTTTTGACTGAAGTATGTCTTCATTCACAGCGAAGTAGTTATACACAGATGTGCGGATGTTGTTGTTTTCGGCATCCGATACTGTATAAGGTTTGGAATCAATCTGTTTGATGTCTGAATATGTATTAGGGAAGAGCAGTAAACCTCCGTCCTCGTCAGTCCGCAGATTGTTCTCGTTAAAGCGTTTTGCTTCGTTTTTTAGATCAGATGGGAGCGAGAAGTTGTTAACCCTTGCCATGAAGCGAAATGTAGCACCGTTCTTGACCGCTTCCTCAATGCCTTGATTCTGCACATGGATTAACTTCATGGTCGGCTCTAGTGCGTGATTGGTAGAACCAAAGAAATCAGATTCATATTGGAACTTAGTCAGAACAACACAGTTTGAAAACTTGTCAGACGCATATGTTCCATCCTTGAATTTAAACCTCAGCCAAGGTTCGTTTTCGTACTCGACAACCTCACAGCGAGTCGGCAGGATCGGATAATACCCAACCACTTCCATGTAGGTATCATAGACAGGGCAAATAACCAGTGTGTTCTGCATGTCCAAGATAGTAGAAGCACGATACATGAACTGTGACCATGTCTGCCATGAGTTTGGCTGGAGTTTAAGCCTTGTCTGCAATTTGGGTTTTCCTGCACCATGAATCTCGACCTTCAACTTGGAGATGTGTCTCGCTCTCGCATCAATCGCCGCCCTTACCAAATCGGACTCATATATTGAACCGTACCAAGTGGTAAAGTGCGGATGGTAAGCCGTAAGAGTCTTGAAGTATTCAGTAGCATGGTTTGCCTTCTCTTTCTCTTTCGGCTTGAAAATCAAATCAAAGAGACTCATGTTTACCTCCTGTTTTTGAGCTGCTCGCCGATTTCGACATACCATTTCTGTCTGACAGTCAAGGCATCCAGCAGTGCGGCAGTTCCATCAATATGTAATGTCGGATTAACCTTGACCAGTCTCTTCCGACCTGTTTCCACATTCCGCTTCAGAGCGGAGTTCAGCAAATGCATCTTTAAAACATCGTTATCGCCGATGTTAATCTTTCCGTCCTTCAGAGAGCCTTCGCAGAAATCTATCACAGGAGATAAGTTCTCACCTTGATAGACATCATCACATCTTGCTCCGTAATTGGTTAGGTCTTGTATAAGGTACTGTGAAGAATAACGGTCATAGCCAATCATTAACGGCAGTATCTGATACTGCTCAATCAACGTGATGATGTAGTTAAACACATCCTTATAATCAACAAAGTTTTCCCCACTGGGAGTGATAAGACCTCTTTGGACATATATGTTGTATGGAAGTCCTTCCCTTGCGGTGGCTTCCTCAATCTTTTCTCTTGGCATGAAATACTGGCAGAACGTGTACATAGTTTCATCTTTCTCAATGACTGTTGTGACCGCAGTTAGGTCAACGGTCTGAGAAAGGTCTATGCCCATGACGCAGTAATTTTCTCGGTAGTCATCAAGGTTGAGATGTTCACCACATGCCTTTTCGACTGTCTTCGTTTCCAACCATGCAGTCGAAGATGAACTTTTGATGTTTGCATATTTGCAAAGGAACTCATTTTTCTTTGAAAGCGATCCTTCTGCAATGGCGATTTCCTCAAGTAAGTAGTCAACCTTGACTGAAACACCAAGATTCGGATTGGACTTTCTCAGTTCGTTAATATCGTTCCACTTTTCCACATCATCAATCATGTAGATAAATGGGAGCAAACGAGTCTCTTTTGAGTCGCCTTTGAGGAATCTTGTAGACCTCTTCAGCAGTTCGTCATAGATGCCATCATTGACATATCCTGCGGTAGAGATTGCCAGCATGATAGGCTGCTCTCTCGCTCCCATAGCGGACTTCATGACTTCGTACTGTTTCAACCCCTGTTCCGGTGTCCAAGAAGCGAACTCATCACAGATGCAAATCTGAGGATTGAAACCGTCAGACTTCTTAGCATTGAAGGCAATCTTCTTCATAGAAGAATTAGATTCCGCAATGTAGATGTCTGACTTCCTGTGCTTGGCTCTTTGCTTCAGATCATTGTCTAAAGATACCGACTGCCAAAACGTATCATAGATAATGTCAGCTTGGTCGAGTTTAGGAGCAACACAGAAACCTCTCGCACCATACTCGCCATCGGCAAACAGAGCGTATTCTGCGATGGCACTGCCGATAAGGCTCTTGCCGTTCTTTCTCGCAACTATCAGAACGATTTCACGAAACTGGCGAAGTCCTTCGTTATCAACAATCCCAAAGGCAGCAGATATGAATGCTTTCTGCCAGTCTTCCAGTTTCAGACACTTCGGAGCAAGTTTCCCTTCTGTATGATGGCATTTGGACTCAATGAACTTGATTGCCTTATTTGCTTTCTTCTGATCGAAGAAAAAAGAACCGTCCTCTAAACCTTTGACAAGGTAATTCATGACCAGTTTAATCCACTCGCCGACTACCACCGAACCATCTTGGATTTGCTGATAGTATTTCAGAATATAATTGTCCAAAATGGCTCTACTCCTTTCAATTCTCCCCTAAAGAGAGGAAATCTAAAG
>Ga0326511_10001121_pt1 | contig 22568 bp, 40 predicted proteins | sample 0_2496_0518_D_FD_203701 | JGI IMG/M metagenome (GOLD analysis project Ga0326511, IMG submission 203701) | Bovine rumen microbial communities from UC Davis, California, United States - 0_2496_0518 | ecosystem: Host-associated > Mammals > Digestive system > Stomach > Rumen | place: USA... | reverse complement strand
CCTCGATCTGCGCGTTCGCTTTCCCAAGGTTTTGCGTAAGCCCCGCCACTTTGGCGATGTTCGCTAATTGTTTTGTTGCCCTGTCAAGCCCCATATTCTTGGCGGCATTCGACAGTTCCTTCAGCGATTTAGCCGCATCGTCAAGACCCGATACAACATCATCAAGCGCGTCTGCCGCGTCTGCTGCGGAAGCCTCTATATTAATGTCGAGTTTAGTGACATCAACCATTTTTGTTCCTCTCCCTCACCCAGGCGAGGGTTCTTGCGATGTTTCTCTCTTTCTCGGCTTTTCGCTCGGTCTCGGTGATCGCAATCGGGAATTGCGGGTACGGAGTACCGCGCTTACCGCTTGAGGCAAACGCCGAAGACAAAGCGCACGAAACCGCTTGGTAATCATACAAGCCTTGCATATGCCATCCTTGGTTGGCTTGCACACGCCTATACTCATATGCGAGAGAGTAGTCGGCAAAGGCGCATCTCTCTCCGTACATTATCTCGTTCCACGGCATACCAATCGCCATGAAATACGCGACAGTTTCGTCAAGATACTGCCCAAGCGTCAGTCCGCTCTCGTCTTTGCCGGGGTAGTAGATGGGCGGTGGATTTACACCATCGCCCAGGTCACGTTTCCCTGTGGCTTGTTGACGATAAAGTCAAGTTCGTCACTCAGCATCTCAGAAAGAGAAGCGATGAGGTTCTGTCCGCTCTCGTTTTCGTTGACGAGCCGTTCGTACAGGCGGTCGCGCTCTTCACGCGGGACATAGTTGTGCTTGGCAATGAACGCACCCGCGAAAAGGTCATACGGAGCGTTCACAACATTGCGCTCCACATCCGTGAAATCGAAGCCATCGCGCTCCATTTTCCGCACGGATGCAACTGTGTACATCAGCGTGTAGTCGGCTCCGTCAACGGAGAACTTAATCATCTTTCTGTCTTTCGTTTTCATGATTTGCCTTTCTGTGTTAGGGAATTTTCGGGGGCGGGGCGAACCTCGCCCCCTCGTTGAGCCGTGCGGCGATTAGATGGTCGGGGCGGTATCCCATCCGTGGATGGCGTTCACCGCGCAATGTGCCGGAATGGTGGACAGAGCGTTCTGCGAAACGCCGCTGCTGCCCAGGGCAAGCGGCTGACCTACCCAAAAATACGCATCGGCAGCGTTCGGGTAGACATACGCCCACCAAAGCTGCTTGCCTTCCGCATAGTTGGTTGCGGCGGTAGTGACAAGCGCACCCCACGCGGCGATGACAGCATCGGTGTGGTTCAGCGTGTAAGCCGCATCTCCACCCGGATCCTGTCTGCCCGGAACGTAACGAGTGATCTTGTCCGTGATGTCGGACGCATCAATCGTTTCCAGGGAAAGGTCGAATTCGGGGGCTTCATTCACATTCGGGAGTTCCGTCCAACCCGTAGTGGGCATCGCGGTACTATTCGCGGCACTCCAAGCGTAATACACTTTCGCGCCGACAGTAGTGATCTCAAGAGCCATTGTGGTTTCCTCTCTTATCGTGCAGTAATGTTGTAGTGTCCGTCTTCGCCGTCAAACGCTTTCCAAGCCGTTGCCTGGAAACGCAGAATGAGGCGATAAATGGTTCGGTCTATATTCGGCATTTCCTGTTTCATGGAACGGACGAAGCCAAGAGCGGAGAATGCGTCATTGACCACGGCGGCGAGTGCCTTTGCATCGGTCTTAGCCGTTGCCGTGTTGGTGTAGATGTTGACCGTGTAAGTCAAGTTCGTTGCGTACTCGCGGTCACTTGTGCTTACAAAGTCTGCGCGGGAAAACGAATCGGTTTCCTCAATGGAAATGTGGGGGAATGAAGACGGCACATCGTTATAAGTGCCGGAAACGCTCACAGACGGGACCGCCTGTTTTGCCGCGTTCCGCACGGCGGTATAGATATAGTTCTCAACATCAATCATCGGTCAGTATTCTCCTCGCCGTTTCAACGATGCGGTCTTCGATTTCCTTTGCCGTAAAGTAGAGGACATTGGCGGCTTTTGTTCCGTATGTGATTTTGCGGTTCTTGCCGCTGCCGAATGCCCAAACATTGTTTTTGCCTTTGCCTTGCCCATACTCGCCAATGCCGACAACCCCTTCGGGGCGTTCAAACATCCCGCCGCCGTCAGCGTTCAAGAACACACCCGCGCCAAACTCCACGAAGCATACTTCTTCGCCCTCAGCGAGGACTTGCCAACCTTTGTCGGTAGGCTTTGCCGTGACCGTGATGTTGGCGGGGTCTGTCTTCAACCCATCGCTTGACGGGTCCCAATACAGATTGTGATAAGTGGTACTGTATCCAACCTTGGCATACTCCGCGCCAAACTCGGCAAGGGCTTTCGGCAGTTCCTCTTCAAGTCTCTTCAACTTGGTTCGGTACGCCGTTATATCCTTGATGGCTTGCTCTATGCTGACGAGCGATAAGGGGTTGATCGTGATTTTCATTGGGCAAACTTCACTTGCTTCACCGCATAGGTGATGTGGTTGAGTGACTTAGCCACCGCAACCACTTCGTAGTTATGCGGCGAGGTCGGGTCGGTCCCTATCCACAGGCGCGTGTGTTCGTCAATCGGGCAAGAGATGTTGTCCACGATGACCGCCTTGGTGTAACTTACGTTCACACCAAAGAGGTCGATGTCGGCAGTTCCTCTTGCCGCTGACACACTCGCACGGATTGCGACAGGCTCGGCATATGTCGGCACTACCACGCCTGTGTATAGACCATCGGCATCCACCGATTCGGTTTCGCCGTTGTACAGGGCGTAGTAGATTATCGATTCGTTCCGTCTAAGGTTCCTCATGGTCACATCACCTTTGCAAACGGCATGATCTCGCGCAGAAGGTCTTCGTCATTCACGGAGCCGTAATTTCTTGTGACTCCGTTCTCGGCATGAGAGATTTCGCCCTCGCCCCCGGCGCGGAAACTATATCGTCCGGCGAGTTCGCATTGCAGTACTTCGTACTTTTCGGGAACCGCCGTGATGCCGACCACGCCAAGCGGATCGAGCCGCCGGATGATGGTGTTCTCGGCTTTCGCCAGGTACGCCAACATCTTCGCTTCGGTGGTGTTTTCCTTATCGCCGAATTCCATTGCCAAGGATAATTTGTCCATGAGATTACCTCTTATTCGGCTTTCGCCTTTTTAGCCTTTTTCGCCGGAACCGTTTTAGGTTTTTCGACCTTCTCCGGCGTGGGCTTCTCTTCTTCGGTAGGGAGTATCCCTACTGAGATACTCCCATCCTTATTGACGCGAACCGCCATATTACGAAGCGGTGTGGAGATAGATGCCCGCTTTCTTGTTGCCCTTCACGAACAGATCGTAGTAGCAGCGGAAATTGACGCGGAATGCATCAGCTTCGATATTCTGCGCCGGGCTGAACACGTTGGACACGCGGTGCTTGATGACCTTCATGACGGCAGACGGATGAACGATGAGGAAATCAATCGCTGTACCCGTGGCGGTGTAGCCGCCAACTCCGGCAGAGGTGGTCGGGGCATTCAGCGTGATAGCGGTGTTGAAACGAGAAGCCGGGACGCGGACGATACGCATATCATCGTAGAATTCCACGTTGGTGTTCACGTTGTCTTCGCTATTGATGATGCGGCGTTCGATACCGCCCTTCAGTTTCATGTAGATAGCCGGGGAAACAAACAGGATGCGACCCTCATAAGGGACCTCATCGTTGTCCATCTTCGCTTCAGCAGTATCGATGGCGGCGATGACATCGGCAGAGGTGGAAAGCGCACCCGTAGCGGAAGAGATGCCCGTGGTCCCCGCCATCTTGGCGAAGCAGTAAGCATCGATTTCCGGGATCAGTTCGACACGCTCGGTTTCACTCAGCATCGAGGACAGTTCCATGCCAAGGGTCTCGTCATTGGACTGAGAGTCCACCTGGTAGCCGCGACCACGGTCGATTTCCAGGGTGAAGGGTTCCCAACCCGCATTGACATCGCCCATAACGTATCCGGCATTGCGGTCATAGTTCGCCATACCCACGGACGAGAAGGTGAACAGATTGACGGTCTTCGCACCGATCCAATTGACCAGGTCTTCGGGGGTATCCAGGATGGCGGTGAGGGAGCCTCTCTTATACAGTTCGTCCAGGCGCGGCACGAACTTGGAAGCATAGGATTCAGTATTGGTAGGCGGCATAACAACAGTAGTAGCCATTTTGTTTGACCTCTCTTAGGTTTTGATTTGACAGATTATTAGGTCAGCCCAAACCACCTGTCATATTTTGCGTCTTCTTCGGTCTTTGCGCTGCCCGTGGGCGGCATACCGACAGACAGACCGGGCTGCTTGTTCAGCGCGGCGGTTTCTACCGCTTGACGCTGACTCGATAAGTAAGACTTCAGCGTGGCAAAGTACTCGTCACTCACACCATCCGGGAGTGCTTTCGCCATGATGTCGGCAGCCGTGTGGTCAACGCCCCCGTCCATCAGTTTGGACTTGTAATTGCTGACACGTTCTTTGGCTTCAAGTTCGGCGATTCTTGCCTCTCTTGCCTTTTCATGCTCGGCGCGTTCCGCTTCGGCACGTTCCTGTTCGGTCTGCTTCTCGCGCAAAGCGCGTTTCCATTCAGCAGCTTCTCCGTTAGCTTTGGAGATAGCGTCCTTCTGCTTCTCGTTCGCCGCTTTCAGCCGTTCGATCTCGGCTTCAAGTTCCTGCACGGACTTGGGCGGTTCGGGTTTCGGTTCAGCCGGGGCGGTGACGGTTTCGGTGGTAGTGATTTTTTCTTCAGCCATATTCAGTTCCTTTCGCGTTTTTTGTGGCAGTTCCCTCTGCCGTGATTTCCGTTTTATAGACTTGTCTGTCTTGTGCGATTAAAGACTTCCCTGTCTCTTATATATGGTCAAACGGATTAACCGCTTAATCATTCAAATGTTAACCAACATAAGCACCCGCAGTCTTCGTCCGGGATTCCCCATTCGCCTGGGAATTTGGTTTCGCCGCCGTTGATGGAGTAAAAGTATCCGTCCATCGGCGCGGTCACGCCGTTAAGGTAGATGTGCGAATCCCGGCTTGTCGGGAGCATCATGCAATGCCATCTCTTCTTCATCGCTCCGGCTTTCTCTGCCGTGACGAATCCGGCTTCATTCGCATCTCTGTGCGATTCGGTTTCAGCGATCCGCAGAATGTCGGCTTCGGTCCCGCCGTTGTCGAAATACTCCCGCGCCCTTTCGCGCCAGGTCTTTCCGGCAACTTCGCGGTCTATGATGTCCACGGCGGTCTTCATGCCGATATGGACATCCGTGCCAAGGTCTTCGTTCGCTGATGCTGAACCCCTCGCTGCCGCAAGAAGGAAAAGGTCAAGCATCTCATCGATGATGTCCTCTTCCTCTTGCTTTGAGCGAAGAACGCCGTTTTCATAGTGCGCGGACAGTTTCGTCTTGAAGATGTTCAGTTCATCGAACGGAAGCGGGTTCATACGATGTTGTCCTCTCCGTTATCGTTGTCACTCTCGATGATTTCGGCTTCGCCATCGGGATTGCCGCCCGGTTTCTCTTCTTCCTCGACCTTCTTGTCGGGATCGCCCCAAATCAGCTTGAGGTACTTCTCGCTCATCTTCACATCGCTGACGGGATCATTGGATAAGCCGCTCTTCTTGAATGCAAGTTCGGGAGCCATACCCATCGCAAGCATCGTCTGCGCCGCCTGTGCCTTGCTCTGCACGTTCGCCGTTTCGTTGCGGATGAAATTGAGTTCGAAATCGATGGGCTTGATGTCCAGGATGCCCTTTCTCCGCAGCACATCCACAAGAATCTCTTCAAAGTACTTGTTGGATTCGCGGAAAAGGTCTTCCGTCTGTCTCGCCGCAGCCCCGGCTTGTTCCCATCCGTCTCTAAAAATGACGGCACTTCCCGTATCGCTTGTGCTGCGACCGCCCTTCGTGGTGGACGGCATAGCACAGATACGGAGAACCTGGTCATAAAGGTTGTCAACGAGCGTCTGCGTCTGCTCTTGGTTCAGTTCCTCGCTCAAGATGCGGAAATCGGCTTTGTTCTCTCCTATTGAAGAGAGGGCAATCATCCCGGCTTCCTTGATCTTGTTCGCGGTGGTCCCATCCTCAAACTGACAGTTCACCGCCACAATGATGGACTGAATGAACTGAGCAACGCCGTCAACGCGGTTCGACTGAATATCGCTTATTGCATCAAGAAGCGGCAATACCGCCTCAAATGCGCCCATATTGACGGAGTTATACCGATATTCAATGATGGGGATATGCCCAAGCGGGTTCGCCTCGATTTTCTCAATCGCAGATGCCGTGGTAACGTAGTTCTTGTACGGAGCAACACGCGACTGCGTAGCACCGCCACGAAGACGGAAAATCTTGGTAGGCGTGAAGACATCGATCATGGACGCTCTGTCATTCAGCACGATGTTGACTGCGAAGACGGGCTTGTTGCCGGGGCGAAGCGAGTACACCACGAACGCGGAGCGCGGATCGAGCGCATACGCTTTCAGCGGAATGTCGGGGTCATCGTTCGGCTCGACATACAGGGCAGCCTTTCCGACCATATGGAACCAATCAGCCAAGACATTGTCAGCCGTCTGTTTGCCGGAGCGGTGCAGATATTCGTTCAGTTTGTCAACCTTGCCCTTCTTTCCGCTCTTTCGGGAAACGAAGGTTGGTGCAGCCTGGAACAGATAGCCGCCCTTAAAGGTCACAATCTCATCCGCGTGATTTTCCACCACTTTGTTGAGGATGAAATCGTTATAGGTCTTTGTGCGCCGCAGAACAGGCTGATACCCTCGGCGGTACCAATACAGATAGTCTTCTTCCTGTACGTTCTCTAAGTGATAGACCAGGGCAGAATTGACCTCTTCTATCACGTTCTTTTCGGTTAGGTCTTCCGCAACCGTATAGATGTCGCGCCGCCCGAAAAAGATATTGTCAACGCCGCGATAGCCCTTGGTCTCGGCGGTTTCGGTGGTCTCTGCCATTTGCTCACTCCTTTTGATAGCACCAAAAAAAGGCGCAGTTTCCCTTTTTTGGGAAACATACACCTTTCTATAGTAAATTATACTGCAACTTGGCAATTTTGTCAAGAATTGTCTGACAATTTGTTTTTAGAACGGACGCTGCATGATAATTGCTTGCGGTCGAACCTTCACCTGGACGAAATCCGCGAGCATACTCATGGCATCCGGCACATCATCGTGGCGGTTCTTGCCGCTCATCGTGTACGAAACGAGGAAATTCATTGCCGCACGGTACTCGCTATCGTATTTGGAAGCGTCACGGAACAGGAAATGCTCTTTCACGAACGCGCTATCCACGATGATTCGCGTTTCCTTGTTGGCAGTCGAGTATTTCGTGGTGATCTTCGTGATGCCGCCCTGTTCCTTTACCTTATTCTGCACGTTCTCGGCGATGCGTCCACCCGCTGAGTTCGACTCAAACCGCGCAAGTTTCACGTTCCAACGGAGCAGCGCGTTCACAAGCCTCGGCTCCACCACTTCCGGCGTTTTGTCATCGCAGATGATGGACACGATATAGAACTTATCACCGTATTGGTAGGCGATTGGCATACAGAAAAAGTCATCGCCCTTGTTTTTCGTATCGCAGACCGCCCAAACGCCGTCCGGCTCTTCAGTCGGTAGGTCGAAGAACCGTTGCAGTTCATCCGTATTATATAGGATGCCGCTGCGCTCTATCGGCTGAGACATATACAGGGCTTCCCAACTCGGCTTATCCATCATTTCACGCAGATTGCGGTAGTACGCAGTAGAGAAACCGATGTTGCCGCCGTAGTCAAAGTTGGAATGGTCCCGCTTGTCAAGTGCCGGAACACGGATGAACACGGCGTGAGGGTCATCTGCGTACCGCGCTTCAAGCCGTCCTAAAGGATCGCGTACACTCCACCGGGTCATTATGACGAGCAGCTTACAGTCACCTTGAGTCCTCTGCAAGAGGTCTGTGTTGAACTTAGTCCATTTGGCTTCAAGACGCTCTTCGCTCATCGCTTCTTCGATGCCCTCGATGATGTCATCCACATAGAGCAGACCCACGGCGCGGCTTAAACCCGCATTGCCGCCCTGGATGGAACGGTATTGATATGACGAGAACCTCTGCGCCTTGTCAACATCTATCTTTAGGTCAAGCGCATTCGTCTTCACCACCGCCCTCTCCGGGAATATCTCATGCCAACAGTACTCGCCATCGGGATCGAGTTCGCGAAGGGTTTCTTCATATAATCCTCTTAGGAACGTGGTGTTGTGCGAGGCAATGAGGTTCCCAAGCAGCGGATTCTTCCCTACTTGGAAATCAAGGAAGAATTGAGCCAAGCCCGTCTTCCCGGTTCCGGGCGGCATACTGATGCCCAGGATGGTGATGTCTCCGTCAGCAAGCCTCTGCATCTGCTTCACTATCGGCAGCAGTTGCTTCCTGCGCGGCAAGTAGAACCGCTGCCCCGCCGGACGCTCCCACTCCATCGCAATGCAAAAATCATCAAACACATCCCGCGCCGTCATGAAATAGGATCTTCGCAAGTGCTTGAACGCCTCTTCCTTCCCGATCCGCGCCAAAGCCGTCTGCCCACGCCGGAATTTCTCGATCAGCGGATACGTTCCCTTCGGGTCTTCCGCATATGATGTCTCAAGCACATCCAATGCCTTGCCGTACATCTTGTGCTTGATGAATTTGCCGTACAGTTCCGTGACTCTCTCGTCCATTCAAGTTTTCCCTTTCCGCAATTCCCCCTCTATACCACAATCCCCATAGGTTTTTAAGCCTATGGGGTTGCGCGGAGGGGTATGAAATGTCCGGCTTCCAGGCAAGAAGCCAAGATCCGTGCGGGGGAATCGAACCACCCGACCAAGCAAGGGGAAAACACTTAGTGCGTCCACGCCACGGATTCAAAGAAGGAGGTTTTTATGAAGACTTGGAGGCTTCAATGGCAAATGGCGGTTTTTGACGGTCTCAGCGTCTGCAAAGATAACACCGCCAAACTTCGGGCGCGTTCCCTTTCTTCCCGTGCGCCATACGGGCGTGGAGATATTCGTATGGATATATCCGCTTCAATCATACTTGCGCGTTTCGCTAAGCGCAATACTTTCGTGCAAAAAAATCCGCACTCTCCCACAACAGGATCGCACAGGATGTTTAACTTAATCAATCATTGTGTTGAATATCCCAGGCAATAGTACCCCTCAACAGGGTAATGTCGAACATTTTTTTCGAAATATTGAAGGGGGTTATTAACACAAACAAGAGGGAACAAATATCCCCCGTGGGGCCCGGTACCCCCATAAAATCCGGCAACTATTCGGATAAGTCATCTTTAGCGAATAGTTGAACTCGAACATCTGTTTGTTTGTCAGACTATTTGCCTTTATTCCGTGAATTGTTTCCCTTTTTCCGCACAATTCAATGGATCGCGCCGGGATAATTGTATATACAATTTGCAGAAATGCACGTTTGCCCATGGTGTCAAGTGATTTTCCTTGACACTTGTTTACATAGATTCGCCAGGATTACCCCATAATGTAATTGTTATATTGCCGATATAATTATAACGTTAACATTATGCCGGACGGTATATAACTTAATTGTTATATGCCTATAATCATATGTTTATGGCTGCCCTGTATAATCATTGCGTTATGACTATATAACAATATGATTATATCCCCGTTTTACGCCTTGCCGGGATCGCCTGGAAGGGCTTTTTTTGAATACTAAAATAACTTATATGTATATGAAAATAACTTGCCTGTTTAAGTCTTAATTATTGACATATAAACGGATATCATTTATAATAAAGTAAAATCAAGTAGTAATAGGGACCCCGGTCCCGGAAAGAAAGAGGAAAGAAACCATGACACCGAAAAAGGGATTTACGAAAACCACGAAAGCCGCCATTTATGCCGCATATGGTATTGAGTACAAGAGCGGGAAAATCCTTGCCCCGCTTTACGGTTGGATTAATCCGCTTTTAATCAATGGCAATGCGAAATTGGGAAAAGGTGTTTATACCTGGTCCATGCTGCCCACAAATGAAATGATCTCATATTTTGAGGATGGTATCAAAAAGCAGGAAATGGGGACTTGCCCTTGTACTTGCCGGGACGAGGAAACCGGGGAAAAGACTTGTTACGCGTGTGGCGGGTGCTACCTTTTCAATAGCACTAAACTCTCACTTGCCCGTAAAACAATCCTTGCCCGCGTTTATATGGATTTTGTAAAGCGGGCGATCATTGCACAAATTAAAGCAAGTCATATTCACATTTGCCGCATTCACGCAGCGGGCGATTTTTTCAACGCTGCTTATATTGAAATGTGGCGGGACATTTGCCGCGCTTGCCCTGAGTGCCTGTTTTGGTCTTATACGAAAAACCGGGACGCGGAAAGCGCATTTGACGGAATCGAGAATTGCAACATTGTTAAGAGTCTTATCCCTGGACGCGGGAAGAATTACGGCAAGGCGGGCTACATTATTTCTCTGTATTACGCTTTAAAAGCCGCTGGAAAGTCGGTTTACATTTGCCGCTGCGGAATTGATAAAAATCAGCATTGCACAAACTGCCGCCACTGCGCCGAAAGTGAATTCGTGCTTTTCCTGGAACATGGCACAAGTTACAAGCCGGAAGAGGACCCGCTTTTTCCCGCGTTTGTGGCACTTGTGGAAAGTCAACAGGAAGACGCGGAAAAAGCCGCATAAACGGCTTTTAAGCCGCTTTTCCCTATGCATAACACAATAACGCGCCGGATCATTTAAAAGCCCTTTAAAGGGCAAAATACAAGCCCACAACGGGCGGGAAGGATTTTATAACATGGCAAACGGAAACAACGTATTGACAAGGGAAGAAAAGCGGATCGCGCGCGCTTGCGGCATATCCGCGGCAAGTCTTATCTATCACGGCAATAATTCAACAGGCGCGGAATATAGCCTTGCAAACGGATATTTTTACATTGCCGGGACCTTTAACGGATATAGCAAGCCCTATATATACCGGGAATTATTGCGGCAATTCATTTCACGCGCAAAAGCCGCTTGCGGCTATTGATACCGGGACCGCGGTCCCGATTACAGGCGCGGGGGATGGTCCCCGAACATATGTTCGCCGAACGTGTGTTCACCTGGTTCGACTCCGGGCGCGTCATTCCCGGCGAAAGCCGGAAAAATACAAGTAAAGGAAGGTACACACCATGAACACCACCACCACGAAAAACGCTCTTTCTGCCCTTTCTGCCCTTTTTGAGGGCGAGGACGCTGCCCTTCTGCAAAGGATCGCGGATGACGGCTTTTCTGTTTCGTCTGCCACGTTCGACAACGCCGCATTCTATAGTGACGGCTTCGGCGGCGTGATTTCCCTTTCTGTCCTTCGTTATGACTATGACCTCTGCGCCGATGACTATGCGAATGAAGACATCCACTCTTTCGAAGAGTATGTAGAATATGCCACCGCTATGGGCGGCGATTGCAGACTGATTCGCGGACACTTCTACGCGATCAAGGTTAACGGCAAGCACGAAATGGACATCGACTTCGAAGGCGATGAGTATGCGGACACAGACCTCGAATACATCATCGACCTTGCCGAGGGGAAAGCCGAGGGGACCAACGATAAAATCGAAATCGTGCGCTATGAGCTTTCGGCTAAGTGGTTCGAATATCTGCCGAAAGATTAACCCACCTTCTGCCCCTTTTGGGGCTTCCCTAATGCCACCGAGGGCGGTCGCAAGTCCGTGAAAAGGCAGAGCGGGGAATACACAGAAAAGAGGTAATGAAAATGCTTGAACTGTCAAAAGAAAACATCGACTTTCTGCAAGTTGGTGACTACCTTGTCGGAGATGATGGCGCATTCCGCGCTGAGGTTCTCAACGTGACGGAATGGGTGAACCGCTACAAATTGAACTGCCACGCCGTCACCTTCAAAGCCGAAGGACTGCCCACCGCATACGGCGTTCCCGCAAGTGACCTTTATGGTCTGTACATTGAGAAGCGCAGCCCTGACGTTGCGTACACGGGCGGCGGCATATGGCTTTGCGGTGTGTACGTTGCACCGCACATCTACTGCGTAGTCGATAACGATGTTCCGGCTGATGCCGATGATGTGGAAAACCAGGACTGCCTTTCTTGGTACGATGACCGCGAGGACGATCCCGGCGAATGGTTCGCTTGTCAAGGGTTCATCCGTAGCGAGAACGTGAAAGACCTTTCTGCGGAAGAGCATGAGATTTGGGCAAGGCTCCGTGAAACCCTTCTGCGGGAAATGTGTTAACCGTTCTTCTGCCCACCCGATGATGGCTGAATGGTTCTCAGCCGAAACCGCCCTTCTGCGGCGGTAGTGGGAAACCACAATAAAACTCAAGTGAGGTAATGAAAATGGAAAACGGCAAATGGTTCTACTTGGTATCTCTTAGCAAAGAAGCCGACTATGAGGACGAATGGGAAGACATCTGCATCGGCATCTATGAGAATAAGCGGGATGCTTGCATTGAAGCAGAGAAGCACTTTGGCGGCGGCATCCCCGTCTTCTGCTCAAAGTACTTCATCCCCACAAAGTACATCCCTTCCGGCAACCTGGAAGCCCTCGCGAAGCACCTTGACTGCTCCACGTTCTTTTGGGAAGACGAAGACGGCGGCATCGAGTGCGCCATAGATCCCGACGAGGTTCTCGATGAGAATGACATCACCTGGTACCTTGTTCATCCGTTCTGCATCAACTTAGGATATTGAGAGGGAGAAAGCAATGTACACTTACACACTTGAAGACCTTGAGGAACTCAGCAAGATGACATTCGTTTCTGCGGAGCAATGCGACCGGGCAAGGAAGAGAACGGCAGCGAAAAAGGAAATCGAGCGGTTGGAAATCCGGCTTGCGCGGCTCATCGAGAAGAAGCACAAGATGCTCTTCTGCGCCGGAATCGTGGATGCGGACGGCAAGCGTATGCCGATGGCAGAAGAAAGAGCGGATCGCATCCGGCAGCGTCTTCTGCGGACGAAAGCCTGGATGGGCAACGAATACGAAATCGAGATGGCGAAAGCCGATATCAAGCATTGGAAAGACGAATTGGGTGAATAAGATACGCGCATAATCAAAGTTTGCAGTCTGCTGACTACGCGCACAATCAAAACAGAAATTGAAGGGAGAATGAGATGAAACAGGAACTGAAGGAAAAGTTATTTGCAGAGGTTCTGCGGCTTGAGACTTTAGCCGGGAAGAAAACATATGACGGGCGCGATTACTGCGAACAGGCAGAAGGTGCTTACTCAATGCTCACGATAATGGGGATCGGCAGAGAGTATATCCGTTGGGCTTATGGCAAGACTTGGGAACTCGGCGAAATTGTCGAAGAAAAGAAAGTGGGGTAAAATCATGAACCAGGTTTACGAACAGGAACACGCCAAAATCCATGGGCATAACGTGTGGCACTATCTCGACTGCACGGACATCGGCAACATCCACATTGTGCAAGTGGAAGCGGAAGGTCTGCAAATCAAGACCGACTTGATCTACTGCGACAATGACAAAGCGGAAAAACTCTTCCGCAAACGCTGCAAGGAATTGCTTTCCGGCAAGTATCTCGGTTAAGGAAGGTTGAAATCTATGGGAAAATATGCTATGAATGAAGAAAAGACTATGGGGGATGAAATGAAATACACAGACAATAAGCAGATTCGCGAAATGGTTAGAATGGAATGCTTGCGGCAGAACGTGAGTCTTGCCGAAATCGCCAGGCGGCTTGGGATGATTCCTCAGTCCTTGAACGGAGTCCTCGGCAAGAAGCACATTTCCCTGGACGATGTGCAGCGGATCGCGGACGCACTCGATTGTGACTTGTACATTGGGATAGTGAAAAGATAGTGAGGCAACAAGATAAATAAAGGGCGGCTAAGTGCCGCCCTTTTAATTTAGTCATCATAGGCAGAAATGATATAATTGCCTATGAAAATGATAAAATTGATTTAAGCCCTCTATTTGCCCCGTAAATCGATTTTATATGTTTTATGCGTAATTGTGCGCTGAAGCCGTTAGAATCGATTGTGGGGCATATTATAAAGCGTGAGAGGCATATTTGAGTTTAGTGTTGTGCAAAGCGCAAAAGTCTTTGAGTCAAAAGGTACTCTTTCAGTTTGGCTGCCGCCCTTGCCCGGTCTGCCCTTTCCATCGTGTAACGAAGACGGAGAGGGTTCCGCTTCTTGCTGAAATGCCACGAATAGATGAACCTTGCTTCTTCTTTCGTCATTTCCTCACCTTCTGCGTTTCGATGATTTCAAAGTCCGGCAAGGCTTCTGCCTCTTTTGCCAATTCATCCAGGCTCTTCCGCTTCTCGACCGTCTGCGCGGTTTCGATTCTCTGCGCGTCCGTGTAGCCGAACCAATTCTTCGCCAGGAAGATGGTCAAAGCCGGGGATGATTTACCTTGCAGCGCGTTGTCGGCAAACGATGCATGAAGGAACTGATAGATCCGCGCCGCCGTCTTTCTGTGTTCGTCCGTGCCGTAACTTGTCAGCCAATCGGTAAGGTCTGCCGATGTGATGCCAAGCCACAAGGCGAGTCCGGGCGGTGACGGCTTGGTCCCTGTCAACTTGCAGTCTGCTATGTACTCCATCGTGCGCTGTTCGACTTCATCGATGTCCATTAGATTCACGGGCGGTCGGCTGAGTCCGGCAAGCGAATGCTCTATGGTCTTGTCATTTTCTGCCAACGCTGCAAGTGCGTTCGTTTCGTTCCGTAGGGCGAGTGCCTCGCTATCCTTTGGCATTCGCCCCCTTATCTTTTCTGCCATCGCCTAACACCATCACAGACCGAACAGTTTGTTGATGTCCTCTTCGGCATCCACGAATCCGCTTCCGGCTCCCTGTCTGCTGATCTCCGTCCGCTCAAGCGTACAAGTGACATTGTAGTCCTTGAACCACTTCTGCGACTTCTCGTCAAGCCGGGATTTCAGCTCGACCTGGTCGATGGAAAGAACCTTGACCGCCGCAGCGTTCTTTACGTTCAGCGCATTGGATGCCCACACGTTGACCGTGTCATATCCTTTTGCTGCCTTGACGCGGAAGAATGCCCACGCGCCCTTCGCGCCCTCGCCGCTCCGCAGTTCCGGGCATTCATACGTTTCGCCGACTTTGATTTTAATGCTCATGTTCTAAGCACCTCTCTTATTCTTTATCTTCAAACAGACCGCAGACCTTTTCATAGTCCTTCTGCTTGATATCTTTGGTGGATGCGAATCCGGCGGCAACGATCTTCTGCTTCGCTTCATTCGCCGTCAGTCCGGCATTTGCCGCAAGCGCGTACACCCGGCGCATCTGCTTTGCCGTAATGGGTGCATCGTCTTTCATCGTGGTGGCAAGATCGTTCGCACCGCGCATGAAATCGTCATTATCCTCATCCTGGCTGAAGAGTCCAGATAGCCCCGCAAGGTTGATTGCCGCATCAACTGCCGCTCTTTTCCTTGCTTGTTTCAGCGTACCGTTAGCGGCATCGTAGGGACCATTGAATCCGTTCCGTTTCTCAGCAGTATTTGCGCTGCCTACACCCGCACCAACAACGATTTTCTGCCCATCCCGGTAAGTGTACAGTTCGCACTTGATTCTGTAGAAGAAGAGCGGATCTTTTTCCGTTCTTTCGATTGCGGTCTCCGTGATGTAGTCAGCAAAAACGCCATACGCTTTAAAGACCGCCTCGCTTCCGCTTTTCCACAAGAAAGGCTTCGGCGTTGTTTTTTTGCCGTCCTTGTTTGTGATTACGCCGAAATCCTCGCCGCGCTTCAGCACGAACTTCTTGTCATTCACACCGGGAACAGTCAAAACGTAGTTCCCTCTGTTCTGCGTCACTATCGCTTCCGGCTTCTGCTCATAAACGATTAAATCGTTTCCCATTGTTTAGTCCTCTTTTCTGTTGTGTGTTTTAGTGCGTCTTCGATGTTCATGCCACGCTTAAGTCTTCCCCAAAGCGTTCCATATTTCATCCCGGCATCTGCTGCGAACGCTGAAACAGTCTTCCGTTCGCCATTGTATTCGATGAATCTGTTTCGCCTTGTGTTCCGCATTTGAACGAGCATCGTTACCCATCTGCAATTCTCCGGCGAATATCCCCTGTTGTTATCTATGCGGTCGATTGTCAACCCTTCCGCATATCCATTGGCTAATGCCCATTCCCTAAACGGAGCATATTCTTGCCATTCCGTGCAAACCGTTATTCCTCTGCCGCCGTAATGCCTATAATTGGTATCCGTTTCGCTTTGGCATCTGCGCTTCATGCTGCACCATATTTCGTACAACTTTTCCTTGTGATCCCTTTGCGCGAATCCGTGCCGTCTGTTCCGTTCTGCCGTTCGTTTACTGTTGTAGCATCCGCAAGATATCACCGACCCGTAAACAACAGGGGCAGAGATCGCCTCATAAGTTTTCCCGCAGTCGCATTGGAATCTCCATATGGCTTGACCTCGCTTGTCATAACCGATATGCTCAACGGCAACAAGCATCCCGAACCGCTTACCTTTGATGTCTTTCAATCGTTTTGGATCATGACCGCATCTTAAACATCCGCAGCTTTTCGTGTGTCCGCTCGTCAGTTTGTTTGATGTCACTTCCGTGGTCTTGCCGCAGTCGCACTTGCATGACCACTTCTGCGTGTCCTGGTTCCATCCTTCAACGATCAATTTGCCAAATCGTTTTCCGGCTAAGTCCGCTATTCTCCGCATCAATCTCCTTTCTCCCTTATCCATCGTTCGAGCAGCCAAAAGACCACCCTTGCAAGGACTAAGAACGCCCTGTTTGTCGGCATTCTCTCAGGCGTGTCCTCCGTCCGTTTCAGCAAAGTCTCCAACTGATCGAGCATCTGCATTGCTTCATCACGCCTTGTCATTCTTCCACCCCTTAATCGTGTCGATTGCCAAAACAGTCACGGCAAACGCCGCCGCAAGTAAGACAATGCCAACGCTGACCGCTAAGATAATCTGTGCCGTTTCACTCATTCTTCGCTCCTTTCTGCTCGTCTGTTCCACGCCTTGATGCTATCTTTTTCGCTTGTCGTTCCGCCGTTTCAGCAAACGAATCCGCTTTAACAGTTGCCACGCGTCTTTCGGAGAATAGTAAATGCTACAAAGCAAGATATACTTCTTCTGCACTCTTCTCTTTTTCGAGAGCCACCATCTATAATTTCTCACCCGTCTTCGCTCCTCTCCGCAAACTTCGGGTCATCCAATTCCGTGTACCAATTCTCGTCCTCGCACTCTTCTTCGCTCCTTTCCATCTTTGCTCCGCAGTTAGGGCAGTAGTGCCATTTCTCCTTGATGTTTTCATCTTCGTGCGCCCACAGCGTTATCTTCGTCTTGCAAACGGAACATCGCATAATTAAGACGGGATAATCACCAAACGGATTGCACTCGGTCGGCGTGAACTTTGTTTCCCACTCCCCCTTCTTCGGCTCAATGGTCGGAGCATCTGCTATTGCATCGCATATATCCATCAAGTCGGGGTTTGCCGCACAATAAACGCCCCTCACGGACTCTTCACACTCTTCGCAATTCGCGCCAAGACCTAAAACCTTCAATAGCGCATCTGCATCAATCGGTCTCATCTTTTCTCCTTTCGCCATTTGCACAAAACCAATCGTCATCAGGCATCCACGAATACCAATAGTCCTCACACCTACAAGGGCATCTGTAATCTTGCTCTGGAAATTCTATATCATGGTTTACTCCGCTCCCTGTCGGTTTGTGGATGCAATCTTTACACCTAACCACTTCTATGGTGGGCATATTATCTATTCGCGAACGACTTACTGCCCATTCAAGTGGGTGCTCCTTGTTGCCTGTGTTCAGCAGTTGGTCATACCATATATCATCTGCGTCAACCAGTCTCATCTTCGTCCACCATCCTGTCGATTCTCGCCATTTCCTCGGCGTATTTCTTGCCAAACTTCACCCCTGCTTGGTACGCCTCGTTTCCGCGTTCGACCGACACAAGCGCGGTCAGTACTACGCCGAATGCGAACCCAAGGAAGAAAACCAAAAAATACCAAATCATTCGTTCACCCCTTCCCTTCTCACTTTCTCCGCAAGGAGCGTTTTTCTCCACTTCAGCCATCCGGGCTTGTCGATTTTCTCATCGCCGTAGAGGTTCGCCCATTCTTGAAATTCGCAGTCCGCGATCATCACGGCAAGGTCGTTGTCTTCGACCGCGTCCAGATGGTTCTTCACCACGCTCCGCACAAGATCCGGCATATATGTCTGTCTTCCTTGGCAATAGCGGATGGCGCAGATGGCGAGGATGCCAAATTTGTCCTCACTTATCCTTATCATTTTTCTCCCCTTTACTGAAGCACACGGATGCGTGTCTTGTTGTTTGAGTATTCCAACAGGATCTCCGTGGTTGTGTGCGCGGTCGGCGACAACATCTTCTGCACAGGGTAGCCACCATAGTCCAAGAATGACGATGCCACCGCCACATAAAATTGCTTTCGCAGAATCCGTCCTTGGTCAAACACCAACTTGCTGACCGGGAATGCGACAGGCTTGTGAGTATGCCCCGTGATTAAGCAGTCGATTCCTTCCAGGGACATCGAAAAGTTCTGTGCCTTGTTCGCCGATGAACCAATGTACTGCCCACCGCCGGAACCGTGAGTGATCGCAAACTTCCATTCGCACCGCTGCTTCTGCTCACCCTTCACGCTTCTCTCAAGGCGAACCTGCATGAAGCAAATGTTTGGTCTATAGACATCCTCTTTGCCTATCGCCAAAAGCACATCATACAGAATGTCCAACGATGTTTCCCGCCCGATCCTTCTCTCATGATTGCCGCCGACCGCCGCCAATATCCTGTCGCGAATAGGCGATAACTCGTTCCGCAGCCATTCCTTCTGTTCGCGGATGTTGCACGTTGCTTCGTACACATCGCTCACGGATGACTTTGTTGCCGTGTCCAATAGATCGCCGACCAAAACCGTGTAGCAGTTTGGGTCATCCTGGATGCGCCGGATAGTGTTGTGCCATCTTGTTTCATTGAACTCCCGGCTGCCATAGTGCGCGTCCGCAAGCGGCACAATCGTGATTCCGTTTGGATGATCCGCAATAGGCATTTTGTTGATGACGGGCAGAAAATCATTAAGCATTCGTTCAGTCCTCTTTGTTTGTTTTTGGTTCCCCTTTCTTCCGCGATTAAAAGTCGCGGCACTTGACTTTGACTATGATTCGTTCGCCTCTGCGGTCGAGCAGTTCAAGTTGTGGGCGGCAGACGATTCCTTCCATTTCACCATTCCGCAATAAGCTACCGGGATGTTTCTTTATAAACTCGACTGCGCCTTTCAAACTGCCGTACCCAACTACCGGAACACAGCGGATTCCAAACTTCCGTGCGATATCCTCTACGGCATCACGCTGAAGCCACATCCCAATCCACACATCGAACAGGATGAAATCCACGCTTCCGTACAGTTCGCCGCCCTTCTGTATCTTCTCGCCGAAGCCCTCGCCGAACAGGATGACTTCCTTTTTCCCGAAAGTCTGCTCGAAGATTTCCTCTTTGTCCTCACCGCCAAACAGTTCCTCAAGGCGTTTCAGCAGATGCGGTTGGATCGTTGCCTTGTCAGTCCGTCCGGCGAACGATACGCGGTATCCATCCCAAATCACGCGGATGTTCGTGCCGTCAGCCTTCTCCGTGAACTGCCATGAAATGTCTTGCAGAAAGAACAGTTCCGGCGTTGAATACAAGCCATCAATCAGTTTGTTTGTCTCCTCATCGCGTCTAAAGATGTTTGGTATCTTGGTGTACTCCATCACTTCTTTCCTTTCCGCACGGTCTTCCGCGCTTTGTCCTTGTTGTTCCAAATGGCGTAGAGCATCCACGCCGTGTCCTTGCTTGAGAATCCGCGCTCGTCATCCCACTTGTCCAAGTCCACAAGTCGATATGTTCCGTCCTTGCGTAAGTGTAGGATCGCTCTGCGTTCGTCCTCTTCCTCGCATCGCATCTGCCGTAGCGCATCTCTGTACAGAGCCGTTTGGCACGATGCCGCAAGCTGAGAGTCAGACGAAAGGCTTGCGTAGGTCTTTATGTCCACGATTGTCGGCACTCCGTCAACCTTCCCGAATCGGTCAAGCGTTCCCGCATAGAGCGGAGTTTCGCCCTCAAATCTGCTGAACCACACAACGCCCTCGATCATCTGCCATTCTACTTCGTGGTCAAGCAGAAAGTTTTGGTAGGCAACCAGGTAGCCGTCCGTTTCGGGGTCTTCTTCCGGCTCAACACCATAGTCAATCAGTTCACACGCTTCATGCACCGCCGTTCCCTTTGCCGCTGCCGCTTTCAGCATCCACGGATTAAGGTCGGCGTACCTATCGGCTGACAAAGGCGCGAGTATCTCGCTCACGGACGGCACTCGGCAGCCGTCAACGGAGTATTCGTGCTTCTCTTCGTCAAAGTCAATCTTCATCGTCTTCCCCACACATCGCCACCAGGATGTCGGCGATTCCGCTTATCGTCACGGCAATATACGCCAAAATCTCCGTCTGCTTCCTATCTTCACTCATTACCGTGAACGGCTTTTCCACCAATGCGTTCATCAGTTCAGCGGTCTTCTTCGCCATCGAATTGATCTTATCGCTCATTGCCTCGTCCACTCCTCGCTGAATTTCGGCTTCACGCCCCACGGCATATAACCGCCCATCGGCTCCGGCATCGGCTGCCATCCAAGGACTTCAAAGTCCTCGTCAACGAGCCACCCGAAGCCGTCCTCATACTTGCTCTCCCAAACGTACTTGTGTCCATTCTTGAACACGGTCACCAACACCCAATCTTCCGTCATCGGGCGGCGGTCATTCCAGGGGTCGATCCATTCGCCACCCACATCAAAACTCGCAATCGTCATTGCTTTGCTCCCTTCAAAAACTCATTCTCTTCGGCTTCATGCCGTGCCTTTATTTCCTTGTATTCTTTCTCACACGCATAGCACCATTCATCGTGTAGTTCTAAGTGGTCATACGGATGCACATTGTAGTAGTCCTTATGCCGCACCCTTCTTCCGCACCTGGCGCAGTACCAAATGACCTTAATCATTCGTCCTCTCCGTTTCCGGGAAATGGTATCGGCAAACCGCAGATGCATTCTTGTCAATTTCAGAACACCATACGGCACTACCCTTCCCATTGATATTTTCCCACAACATCTCAAAACTGCCTTGTCCGCTGAAGAGCGAACCAAGCGTTGCCGGACGCTCATACTGTGCGGATATCCGCAGAAGCAGCCATCGCCAAAACGGCGTTGCAATTCCGTTGCCTTGGATCTTGTACCTTGCCGAATCACTCAGCTCATACACCTTGCCGTTTTCATCCAATCCCCATCGGGACCAATCGTCCGGCATACCTTGAAGCCGCTCACATTCCATTGGCGTAAGTCTTCGAACTATCGTTTCCACGTTACACCCCCCCCCTCATAATTGCTTGTTGATCGTGCATACAGTTCAGCGCACCGACCTTCTCGCTTATCTTCGTATTCTGTGCCTGTCCGTTCCCTATCGCTACCGCTTCCATCATCCACCACAAACATATCGTTGTAGGCATCTTGCCCGTTGTAACTGCCCGGATGCGCTCCTGGGGTCAAACTTCCTGTCACTCTTTGCATCACACATAACCCATTGTTATTCATGCTCCCGCAGACCGGGAAGGACACGCCCCCCCCTATTTTTATTGTCACATCATCCCGGAAGACTATCGGCTCTTGAAGCACAAGCACGTCTTGCCCCCCCCCACTATGCGTTTCCACGGTCGGCGATATTTCCCCTTCCCACACCCTGACATCGCTCATCCTTCGTTGCATTATCAGCATCGTCTTCCCCCACGATTAGTATCGGTGTCCTTCCGTCAACATTGTCATATGCGTTCAGGGTGTCTGCCGTGTCCGTTTCCATCCATCCCGGCGCCCCCCCCATGTGTGCAGGACAGTGTCGGTGCTATGTCCTCACTGATGGCGCACGTTGTCTTGCCTCCTCCCATATCAATGGCAATTACGACCATCGGCAGATTGCCTCCTCCGCCCCCCCTGCAGTTTCCAGGGTAGGAGATATTTCAGTCTCTCTAACAACCACATTCGACATCCTTCTCTGAATCACAATCATCATCCATCCTCACTATCAAGATCGGCGTCCGAGTCTCTCCGTTGTCGAACACGTTCAGCGTATCCGCAACCATCGTTTCTTCCCATCATTGCGCTCCCCCTTAACCGGATGCTTCATCCTCGCGAACGCCTTCATCTGTCTCAACAACCAGCGTCTCACTTCCTCCGCCATATGATCCTCCGCATACGGTTATGCTAACCGATATGCTATCTTCCTTATATACCGCGCTCTGGCTAATTTGGTTAAATGCGATTCTCACTTCAGGATGCATATCACAAGTTTTCCCTGCTCAACATATTGTCGGTTTGGTCCTTTGTAGTCATCTTCGCAGAGGGCACCGACCGTGTCGGTATAGAGTAAATGACCAGCACCTCGCTTCCCCCCCATATGATCCGGAGCGGTTTCTTAATGTGACCGAGATCTCATCCTCGTGCCATTCAAAAAATCTCTTCTCCGTGTATGTCTTCTTCATCATCTATCACCAGCACCAGCGGCACGT
>Ga0326511_10001119_pt1 | contig 22612 bp, 39 predicted proteins | sample 0_2496_0518_D_FD_203701 | JGI IMG/M metagenome (GOLD analysis project Ga0326511, IMG submission 203701) | Bovine rumen microbial communities from UC Davis, California, United States - 0_2496_0518 | ecosystem: Host-associated > Mammals > Digestive system > Stomach > Rumen | place: USA... | reverse complement strand
TCAAGTTCTTCTGCGAAAATGAACGCCATTGCCTCGTTCCATCCGCTCGCTCTTGCACAGTCTGTTTTGTACTGCTCATAGCCTCTGAATGTTCTTGGGCTTATGAACATCGGCTCTTTAATCATTCTCTACTCCTTTCCAAGTTGTTCGGTTTTTCCGAACGGCTTCCGTATGAGCAGAAGTCATCGGCATCAAGCCACATAAGCAATTCACTCATACATTTGCCACACAGCTTCACATTGCCATGCGTCATATATCCGCTACTTGTGGTTTCAGCCAAGCAGAGCAAATCATATTGAACATCTGACTTTAACCTATCGGCAAAGTTCGCTCGTTTTCCGCATCGGACGCAGATGTCTTTATTTCTGCCTTTTGGCATATTCTCATACCTCATCGTCTGCTCCTTTCGGCAAATACGCTAATTGGTCACAGTTCACTTTATTGATAGCATCCTTTGGAGAACTTGCTTCAACAAGAAAGAAGCCGTGATACCAAAGGTCAAAGACTAAATAAAGCCTGTCCTCGGCATAGTAGGTTAGGTATCTTCCCAATTCTCCATAAGGCTGTTCACATAACAGATGCCCTATTCTTTCATAGAGAATGTGTATCGCTTTATCTTCACTCATCGTCTGCTCCTTTCATCCTTGCTCTGACGGGTTTTTCAACAGCATCTTCTACGCTCCACCCGTTGTTAAGCCTTGTAATCAGAGTGCGCTTGCTTATGCCAATCGTTTCCGCAAGTTTAGAAACTGTATATCTCTCGCCCTGATATTCTACCAATCTGCTCGTTCTTTTGTTGTTGGCTTGTTCTTTGGTTGTTGCCCAACGGCAATTATTCGGTTCGTAGTTACCATTAGGGTCGATACGATCTATCGTCAGATTATCTTGATAACCGTTTTCCATCGCCCATTTTGCAAAGGCTTGGAAATCCTTCCATTCTTCGCATACGCTTATCCCTCGGTCGGCATAGTTTCGTCCTCTCCAAGTGCCTTTTGCGCTTTTGGAACATCTGTCTTTCATATTCTTCCAAATACGATTCAATCGTGTTCCTGTCATTCCGTGCTTCAGCGAGTTAGTTTTAGAACACTCATCGTGAAAGCATCCGCAGGAGCGAGTATGCCCCGTTCGTAAGTTTGTTCTCCTTACAACGACTTCGTTTCCACAATCGCACTTACATCTCCAAAGAGTCTCCCCCTTTTGTGCTGTTCCGACCCTTTCTATTGCTATTAATTTCCCAAATCGCTGACCTGTTATATCAATCGCTCTGCTCATTTTCATTTTCTCCTATAACTGCGGATGGGATGAGCCTTATGTCTCTGTCAATGTGGGATTGTGCCTCAAAGACCACCCCGTCCTCACTCGGATTGATGTCCTCTCCCCATACAACCTTTATCACATCAGACCTCTTGATTAAATCCTCACTCATCCTTGCTCTCCTTCCACGCTCGGTACATCTCATCCGCTCTCTCATCTGCGTCACTTGCAACCACCAACAGCGCATAGCAGATGACGAGCAGAAACGCTATTACTATCGCCAGTACAAATATTAACCAATTCATAATCTCTCCTTTATTGCAATCAGAGGGCGAGTTGTACGCTCGAAAACAGAAAGAATAATAATAATCTTAAAAATGTGGTTATAACTTTTGCCCGCCCTCTGTGATTGCCTCTGTTATAGCTCCGTCCTTATCTTGCCAACCATCGCAAGCGTCTTTGCTCGCTGCCGGTCAGCATATCCTTCTGCGACGATGGTGTCACGGTAACGTTCCATGTACCGCTCGCGGATCCGTCTCTCATACGTTTCAATGTCGCCCGGAGCCTCATACTCTCGAGGGAGTCTGCGTCCCTTGTTCCTCTGAATAGCGTTGGTGCACTCCGGACACATTTTTTTGTTGCCGTGTTCCGGTGCGAACTCGGCTCCGCACACAGTACACTCTTTAAGCCTGACCCCTCTACTCATTTCTTCACCTTTTTCGATTCACTTATTTTGTGGAGTTGATAGCCTCGCTGCATATCGCTCTGTGTAGCTTCTCGTTCTCCGGCTTGGTAACACTCCCAGCATAGCCACAGTGTTCGGCTGCCGTGATTAAACGACTTCATCCAGTAATCGTCTGCTTCAATTCCGCATACGTCACAGCGTCTTTTCATTTCCGTAAATTAACTCCAATATCTTTTTACCTGTCTGCCTCTTGTCACAGAACACAACGTCTATGTCATATTTTGCCATCCATGGTCTGAGCACCCTGAAAACCTTCTCGCCTCGAATGGTTGTATGTGGACTGCTCCACAGCATCAAGTCCTCGATGGTCTCGACGCGGATCCATTTGTCGCGGTCCTTGTATCGGTTCTGCTCCACCAGTATGACCAGCGTGGCTCCGACCAACTTGGCTCGTTCCAGCTCACGCTTGAAGCGTTCGTGGTCTGCGGTACAGTTCTTGGCGAGCTCTGCGATGGACTGTTTTCGGTCGATGACTATGCCGGGCTTGTTATAGTCAGCATAGTCACCGAACCACAATTTACTTGAGCTGTGCGAGATTCCTTGTGAATCGAAGTATTCCAGAATGGACTTGATCGCTTTCGGATGTTCGCGTGTATCAATCAGCAAGTGCTTCATGTTTCCACCTTGTCCCCTTAGAGATGTTGCAAACGTGGTTGATGGATATGTCATAATCCACCGCAATATCCTTAAGCTTCTCTCCGTTTTCACGTCTGCGTCTTATCTCTCGCACTTGAGCGGCTGTCAGCCTTGCCATCCCGTTACGCTCTCCCTTTGCCGGCTTGTTGCCGTAGCACTGGTTGTATGCGTGTGAACACCATTCAAGATTCGTCACGCAGTTGTTGGTCTTATCCTCATCAATATGATTGACCTCAGGATAGTTTTTCGGATTGTCAAGAAACGCCTCTGCAACGATTCTGTGTACGCGATACATTTTCACTTCCGAGTCCTTCGATAGAGCGATTTGCTTGTATCCGTTGGTGCAGTTTGGCTGGTGCATTATGTGCTCCTTGACAATTCTCGGGCAAGGCTTTCCGTTTTTGGTCTTGCCTTGAACAGTGCGAGTTAGCGCCTTTATTCTTCCGAGATTGCTGACTTCGTAATATCCCTCATATCCTTTTACTGGTTTCCAGATCTCTTTCATCATCGACCTCTCTAAAACGGATTATCTGCATCCGCCTCTTCCCACGAATCGGCGGACTGTTCGGACTTGGACTTGGAACCGCAGAAGTCGAAATTACTTACTACGATGGAATACGCCTTGCGCTTAACTCCGTCTTTGCCCTCATACGAGCGAATCTGTCCTTCCCCCGAGACGACTATCTCCGAGCCTTTGTGGAAATACTTCTCGATAACAGCTGCACCACCACCGAACAGGACGCAGTCGAAGAAGTCCGTCTCGTCTCCGAAGCGTCTGTCTACCGCTACAGTGAAGTTGACTCTGTCTGAGCCGTCACTGTTCTTTCTCGGTGTCAGTTCCGGATCGCGCACGAGGCGACCGTGGATTGTGTGTGTGTTCATTTAGTTATCCTCCTTTCGTGAGCTCTTCTTGACCCACGCTGTCCTACATAATGAGCGACATCTGTCATGTCGACTTCGTAGTAATTTGATGCTATCCTGATTGCGTTGTTTGCGCTTCGCCCGTCTCTAATCATCTTGCAGGCGAACATAACGGCTTTATAGGTGTCCTTATCGTCTATATAGTCCATTACGTAGTTGTATTTTGCCTTTGCCATCACTCCACCTCATACACCATCGGCTCCGTCAGCACCTTGACTGACTTGCAATACTCACAGTGTCCACATCCCTCCGCCTCGATCTCGCCCGTCTTGATCAGGTCGAATTGGTCGATTTTGGACTCGACCACCTTCAGAGCCGTATCAAGTACGGGCTGAGGGATTTGCAGCACGGTAACGTCCGGAACCTTCTCTTTTGTTACACCTACGATATAGAACGGGAGTCTCTTGCCCGTGTTCAGCTCGACCACTTTCTGATAAATCGCGCCTTGTATGTCATAGCCCCACGCTTCGACCCACGAGATGCGACCGAACCCTTCCTTATATACTGGCTCGAAGTCACGCATACATTTGAGGTCGACTATGCGCTCTCCGTTGAATACGTCCATCTTTATCTTCCAGTCCACCCCGAAGAGATTCCCGGTCATAATGGTCTGCTTATCGCCTTCGAGATAATCCATCATCAGTGGTTGGCACTCGACCGCATTAATACATTTATTCGCGAGGTCGAACTTTGCATAGAGCGTTCCCTTCTTCGTGAACATTTCGTCCTCGTGCTCGCTCTGGAACTTTGCAAAGTCGCCTGTGAAATAAGCGTCCACATAACTCCCGATCAGAAGCGCATCGGTTGTCTCTCGATGGTACTGGCCTCGGACGGATGCGAGACCCGCAGCCTCGCACCTGTCAAATGCCTTGAACGCAGACACGCTCCAGAACGCTTTATTTGCCTCTGTGGCGTAGTAATTAGAATTCGTCAGGGAAATCATCCTCGAACGCCTCCTCATCGTCAAAATCGAAATATTTATCTTCGTACTCCTCACGCTTGCAGATGGTGTTGTACTCTGCGTCCGTGATGAGGCCGTACTTCCATTCACTGTATGCGCTCACGTTCGACCTCCTCTCTATTCAGCTTGTCAGCGAGTGCCTGTGCCTCCGCTTCATATTCCCACTTACCTCTGAAAACGGTCGTATTATCGGGGAACACCTTGTAGACCTCCCAAAAGGTTTTGGCCCCGATTTTCTTCGATTCTCTAACCTTCCACATCACCGGCCTCCTTGTGCTTAATCGAACAGTCCCAGCAATAGCTTTTGCCTTTGAACAACGCCTTGCTTCTGGTAACGATCTTGTTGACCGAGTAGCCATCGTGCGGAGTGATGAGCTGACCGCAATCCTCGCAGTAGACCTCCGTGACCTTAGGAGCAAACGGTCTGACTCTGAGCGCGTCCTTTACCCCGCCGAACGCGTTTACCTTCTCGGAGTAGATTGCGATTCGCTTGCCTTCCCAGTCCTCTATCTTGGTGGATCCGAGAGCCTTTGAGATGCTGTCAGGATTGACCTTATTCAGTATCATTGGCTTGTAATCCTCTTTGAAGTAGAGAACGGTTTTCGTTTCCTTGCCGCGTTCGTTCTGTACCTCGTTGCGCTCTGCGTGGTCGATGGTCAGAATGAGATCTCCATCGTCTGGAACATCCCATGCACCGAGATAATTCTTATCGAGATACTTGCGATAGTCGCCTGTTATTCTTTCGCTCATGCCTCCACCTCCTTCTTGCGAATCTTAAATTTGAGAGTATCGCCACCGAAGTCGATGAGCGTCAGGAGCAGATTCTGAAGGTCATCGTAATTAGAGACCTTATATCTCGACTCCACTTCTATATTCTGATAATCGTCTCCGACCTTTACATAGTCCGAAACGTACTGCGTTACTACGAATTCGATTGACATTACATTACCTCCTTAAACAATGGTGCTATCGAGAGCAGTTTTTCGTTACCCACTACGATGTGGTTCTTTGCGATGTCTCCGAGCGGGCCGGCAACAACAAAGTCGCAAACGAGCCTCATTACCTCTTCGAGTGGTGCCGCCGTGATGTCGAATGTAACTGTGCACCCTCTGAGATCTCCGATGCGGATATATTCCTCTTCGGTACGGTACGCCTTAACGTACTTGATGAAGTCGAAACCCCTCTGAGCCTTGAGCATTCCGAACAGCGTGATTTCGATATACGCCTTCCTCTTGTTATAGTCCTGTATCTTATCCATTCAGTCCTCCTCTGAGTCTTGCTGTGAAGTCGCTCGGTTTGTATTCCGTATAAGCGAATCTGTCACCGCCCTTGCAATGCTTCCACCAGTAATTCGCTGCCGCCTTGCTTGCTGATACGGCTGTGGTCTCTCCGACCTTGCGCCCATTGTGGTAAATATCAAATGCGAGTCTGTTTGACATTGTGTGACTCCTTTCCAATTACCATCAGCATCGCTCCGGTTCCGGCAACGACCAGCGGAACGACAGCAGAACCACCCACAAATGCCCCTGATAGGAGGAGCAGAATCAGTCCTAATCCATAAAGCATATCTGCACATCTCCTTCCTTAATCAGCTGGTAAAGTCTCTCGCAAGCCGGCTGCATCTTAAGAACCCTTCCGAGTTCGACGTGTTCGCAATCGCCATACTTGCAGCGTCTGTCCCGTGTTCCGTCATCCTTCAGCGGTGCCTTGAAATACGGGCACTGAGCGCACACAAAGCTGACCCCCTCCACTGCAGAAGCCTCTGCGATGGTCTCAGGGACGTCCTCATCCACTCTGTATTTGATTTGTGCGTAAAACGGGATTGACTCAAAGATTTTGACATCAGGATTGTAATGTCTGAGTCTGTAGATTTCTTCGTTCAGCTGCTGATTGAATGACGAAGCCGAGTCTGCTGAGACGATGGCGAATTGTTCATAGCATGAACTTCTCATAAAAAAATTACCTCCTTTGTAGATTGAGGTAACTATATCGTTTAAGAAGATACTTAATTTAGACTCGAACTAGTTAGATGCTGATAACTTTCTTAGAAACGTTGAAAAATGCACGTTTTGCCGAAAATTCCTCTTCATTATGATTTTAGGAATAGTTCCAGCCGATTTTTTAAAGGGCTTATCTGCCCTCGTTACCTCGCATTCAATATACACCTCCCTGACAAAGATTGCAATAATCTGAACAGACATTTATAATTTTAGAACGGAGGTGACTAAAATGATAATAAGCAATTACGGACAGGAACGGAGCATAAACGCGACAGATGGAGAAATTAAAATATTTGAGACGCTGACGGCTGCGACCGGTCTCAATGATCTGCGTATGGTGCGGAAATCGGACAGCTACGTTTCAGCTGTTCTCGGTGACTGGGATTTCGCCCGATTCAAATACACAGACCGAGCAAAGTGGATTATGTTCCCGACCGCAGAAGCTGGATCCAGAAAGCACAAAATCGCCCACCCCGACGAAGTGACGAGCTTTTCCGATTTGATTGCTGAATCTCTCGCTATAATTCAGAAATATTCTTAATATCCCCAAAAACGCAAAAGAACCGGAACCACTACGGCTCCGGTTTTCTCTTGCGTGTTTATAAGATTGTAAAAGGAGGTGAAAACCCTGTCGCCCCCAGAGCGACCTAATTTGTTTTGAACCAGTCCGGATTCGAGTGGCCTTTCTCCTTGAGCCACTTCTTGAAGATGTCGGTCAGGTACCAGTCGCCCTCGAGATCCACAAAGTAATGCTGAGCCAGCGTGAGGATCTCTTTTTTCTCTTCGGGCTTCATCAGGATCATAAGCAGCAGCTGCGTCCTGAGGCCGTCCTTTTCGAGTCTGAGGAGCTTGTCCTTAATGTTCTTTTTCGTATCGTGGCGAGTCACAAAGAACTGGACAGTCGCAAAGAAGCCGTTGCTTGCGAGTATAGCGAGCACGATGGTTGTAATAAGCTGTTTATCCATCCCCTCACCTCCTACGCATTAGGCGACTTGACTACAATCGCCGTGTGGTGACTCGAGAGCAGAATGTCTCCCGGAAGTAAGTGCTTCGTGGATTGCGTATATTCATTGATCTTGAAACATTCCACATACGGACTCGACTTGAGTGCTGCCGTCAGCTGAACGATGTTGCTGCGTCTCGGAGCGTATTTCTTCGGAATCCCGACCGCCCTCATGCACATCGAAACCGCCTCGGAGCACGTTGTCTCGCATTTTTTAGTGATGCCCTTTATATCGTGGCCATTCTTTTCTGCGAGATCCCACGCACTAAAGCGATCCGGTTCCTGTGTGTCATAGCCGATGTGGTCATTCTCACAGGTGTCGATCATGGCCTGAGCGAGCTTGTCACGGAGCTTCTTGTCTTTCAGTCTGTAAACATAAAGCCAGCCGTAGGAACTCGACCATTTTGATATGCAGACCTCACCGCCTGTCTGATCTCCGGCTTTACCGCCCGGAAGTTTACCCTTCTCGTTAGCGCAAGCCTGCCCGATCTCGGTGGTCTCCGAGTAATATTTGGACTTTTTCTCGTCCTCAGGAGCATACTTCTTGACGATGGACTGGGCCTTCTTCTTGCATATCGGGCCCCAGATGCCATCTGCCTCGATTCCATAAGTCTTTTGCCATATTTTGAGGTCTTTGAGCGTTACGCTTCTAAAGTGCCCTTTGCAGTTGAGTTTCGCGCCGATGCACCAGTTGAGGAACTTCTGGAGGCGTTTGACGTCCTTGCCATTGTCTCCGAGTCGAACCGTACCGGCTGGCAATTTGCCGTTGTATGGTGTTTTTGGTCTGTAATCGGTCTTTTTGATAGGAGCCTTTTTTAGGAAGTTTGCCCGACCACACCTTTATGACATCATTCCGCATATTTTCCTCGTAGCTTATCCAGCCATTACGGAGAGCCGAGTCGGAATTGCTGTCTTTGACATAGACATAATGCTTTCCGTCCTTTACTTTGTAATCTGTGGAGCAAATGAAATGCCCGCAGCTCGTCCAATGAACACCTTTAGATCCGCCCGGTCTTGTTCCCATTAAATAAATCGCTACTCGGTCGCCCTTCTCGAGTTCCTTCCATAGCGATTTCATAGTCTGGTGCTCCTGAACTTCCGTCATATCGTAGTGAGCCATCATTGCCGGTATGCCGCTCCAGTACGTTCCGTCTCCGTTCGGAGCTGCATACTGTTTGCAATATGGCTGGATGGTTTTCGGAGTCTCGTCAGCATATTTCGGAATTTCGGTGATGCAGTTGGCGACAGCAACCTCACCACAACCACAATCCTTAATAAAAAAAGGCGATTTTGGATAGCCCAATTTCGCCCATCTTGTATCGTACTGTTTGAAGTTACTCATCGCCGTCACCGTCCTCGATATAATCAAGACCTTCAATGTCCACTCCGATGGTCTCGTCTCCGGTCTTTGCCAGCCTCATCGCTCCGGTGTACTCGCTTGCAATCGGTGTGTAGTCGTTATTGAACCACGTTGCACACGCTACCACGATGAAATTGAGCACGACCGATGCGATTCTGTATATGAGGTCGACGGTCGGATTGTGGAACTGAGTCACGTCTGTAGCCATCAGAGCCGTATTAAGACACGTTGCAGCCACGAGAATCGTTCTGATCTTTGTTCCTGTGTTCATTTGATTGTTCCTTTCTGTAAATTAAGCACAAGCCATCACCCCCTTTCGGGAGTTAGCTATACTGCGTAGTAAAGGTAGCTTATAGCTGGATCGACTACTACTGTCCCCGGATTTCCAACAAGATATGCTGTGTTTCCACTACCTAATGTAAGGCTGAACGCCCCCGTGTTTGAAACCCAAGTTGATACTGTTGCAGAATAAACCGTGCCAACGGATGACAACGAACCGAGCGTAACGTATCCACTTGCCCCTATTGTCCAAGACCCCTCAAAGTTCTTCTGTCCACTTACAAGCGTGTTCTGCAATATCTTTGTGAGTAGCTTCTTTAAGTTCAGCATTTAGTCACCTCCTACTCAATTACGTCACTCTGCCACCCGAGTGCGGTTATGGCGGCATACAGGTCGTGGTCGGTGCCCGATGCGGATGTGGTGTCGAGATTAACCTTTGCAGCTGAAATGTCCACCCACGCATCCGATATCGTCCTCGCAATGGCAAGAACAGCTGCCTTGAATACGTTCGGAGCGATTACCTTAGGAACCGTATTCGACCCGCTCTGAGCCTGTGACTGTGTCATAGCGGCAAAGATGGAGTTGCCCGGGACTTTCATCGTCTCCGTTCCGTTATCGATTGCGAGATAGTCCCCGCTCCCCGGAGTGCCCGAGAATTGATTTAATTCGTGAATCTGCATAATTGCCTCCTTACTCGGACAGCTTATTCTCCGTGATGTAGTTGCGGATCTGCGTGATCTTGCCCTTGAGCGATGGATCTACAGCAAAGAATGAGCCTTTGTTGTTCGAGCTGATCATATCGCCTGTGCCCGCATCGATCTCGTCATAGGTGTACGTGATGCGGTCTCCGCCGTTTACGTTCAGAACTGCAAACGATGCAAGCTGTTTAATTGTAGCCATAGAGTAAATCCTCCTGTTCCTTGATGTAATCATTAAGCAAATCGGCCTCGTCTGTGAAACCGTATTCATCCAATTTATTCTCGCTCTGTTCGAGCCTTGTCAGTTCGTAGTCTCTCTGTTTTGCCTTGAGTTCCCACGCGACTTTGAGGTTCGGTGTGCCTTTTATAACAAAATAGCGAGGCGCCTTTTCTGCTATCCAGCAATCGCCCTCGCCTTCCGCTTGCAGAAATACCTGATACTCGACCCGTTCCGCTATGGTCTCCGAGAATATATCATCAATGTCCACATAAGCAAGCCCGTCCGAGTCAATGACCGCCTCGCCCACGTCTCCGAATAGTGGAGTCGGTGTCTCGTAGCAGTACAGGAGCCGTTCGTCAAAGTTGTCCGTCTTGACGGCTCGGTTCTTTGTACCGGCAACTGATAAATCACCGCTAAATCTTGCAGAATAGCTAAATAGCACAGGATATGTTGACTCACCCGGCTGAGAAAAGAAAGCGAAAGCCCCATTAGCACAATTTAGCACTAAAGACGCAAGCCCAGTTGACGCATTTCCTTGTGTAGCCAGTCGCCATTGCCTGACCAGAGCATCCACATCCGGAGATGGAGTGTACTGGAACTCAACTCCTCCATAAGGAGTTATTTTTGTTCCCCAAGCCGACGAGGATGAAATCGCCGTGTTTATGAGACCATCTTTATCCAGAACAGTTTGTCTATCTGATTTAGTATAAGTTAGCCCGTCTGCATCAAGTTCAAAAGGCCCAATTGTGCCCTGTTTTGTCACAAGCTGTCCACTCGCAAGGTTCCAGTAGTTCAGCCCCGAATCGTCTTGAATTATTCCCGCTCTTATCAGATTCGCATTGATTATCCCCGTGGTTATCATCGAGGCATTTATCTTGCCGTCCTGAGTGAGAGCAATGTCGTCAAATGGGCCCTGATAGCCGTTTGAACTATGTCCGAGACCACCCTGATTGAATCGCCACACATTGACCGCATCGTCAATGCTCGGGGAGTCCATGATCAGGATCTCCTGAGGACAACCATTCGCGCCCGGAGTCATTACCACATAACCACCGAGCCCGCCACGAATCAGATCTGTCGCATAATTGATAGCCGCATCCATCATTGAAGTAGTGGCTACGTCTTGCATTATGTTCTCGCGAATAGCTTGTCCGAGCGAGGTCTGCACCTGTCCGAGCTCAATCGAGTCATATCTGTCGAGCAAGGTGTTATATACCACCTTCACGACCTTCTGCTTGACCGCTTCGATTCCGGCCTGTGGATAATAGACCGAAACCGTGTCGCAAAGGCTCACGCGCTGGAGAGCTGCAAAGTCCTTATATTCCTCCGTCTGCCACATCTGAACAAAGTCGACTGTGATATTCTCACTCGGAGCTGACGGATTCGAATTGTTATATCTCGCAATGGCTGCCGCCCTGAGTTGTGATTGCGTCGGCTTTTCTTGGAAGTCACTCGACAAATCCATCGGTGCAGCATCGGCAAGTGAGAACGCGACCTCAATCGGCTCGTCTGTCTCCGTTCTGATTATGATCAGATTGTGGTCTGTCAGATATGCGGTCTGCAACTCGCCCCCGGAGAACGCTATCATCGGAGGATCCAGCGTGACTATTTCCTCCCCGTTCGTCCAGTACGGCACGATCGCGTTATACGTTCCGCTCTCGTCTATGTCCTGTTTGATGTCGGTCAGATTCTTTGCATAACGAATTTCGACATCCGAATCGGTTCCACGGTGTGCGTATAATTTGACCTCGAATCTATCAAACTCATACTCACCACCACCATAGACATCAAGGATGGAATTTTGCTCGCCTCCGAGCATATTCCTTGCAAGCCTCGGAACTGTGTTGTTGAACGTTGCGACTGTGGTTTTGTCCGTCCAGAACGTGAACGGATTGTTATTGACCGAATTTGTTCCGATTCCGCTCAGAGCAGCTCCGACCGAGCCGGCTGAATACGGCATTACCACGATGTCGCTCAGCTTGTAGCTGATGTGGTGAGCGTAGAACGTGACGATTCCATTCAGATCCGGGACTGTTCTGCCGTAGATGACAAACGGCTGAATATCATGCTTGTCATCGTGCGTGACTGCTATGATGCGGCCGCGCTGGATGTCAGTGAAGTGCTCCCCGCTCAGCGGATAGTCGAATTCGCACTCGTATATTCCATTTCGTTCCTCGGTTACAATGCACCGAGTACAATCAGAGAGGCGGCCTATCCCGTTTGTGACAAACCGCGTCTCCTCTGCTGTGTATAGTATTGGTATCATTAGATTCTCCACCATCGCGGGACAATTTCTACGTTTGTGATTCCTGTTCCGAGCGTGATTGTATTTGCCCCCGGATTCAGCACCGGAAACGCTTCTCCGGCGTTCTGTATGTAGTCGTTACGGCTCAGCTTTCCGCCTCCGACGATCTCCCACGCCTCCTGTGAGTCGCAGTCGATATAAATCACTTGATCAGCGGAACCCGATGCGATCGTGAGCGTCTGGTTCCCGATCGAGAGTATTCCCGCACCCGTGACCACCAGCAGCGGGCTCGATGCGAATAGCGTCGGGTTCGTAATGGATCCATTCGCTGAGAGAGTGGTTACTGTTTCACCCGATGCCAGAAATCTCTGTGGTTTGCAGTCGAAAGTAATGTCGAACTCGCCCGCTTGATGATACCCGACCGCTCCGACCTCAAGACCCGACGAATACGTTCCGAGTCTGAACTCGTCCGGATGGTATGTATCAACAAGCCTCTTATAGCCGAACCTCGATGCAAGCTCGTTGCGGAATTCCATTATCTTGCTCGCAAAATCGCTCTGATCATCCGCAAAACATCCCGCTGGATATGTGACCTCGATGTTCTCGAAGCGTCCCTGATCTATAGCCAGCGTCCCGTTTCTGCCCGGAATCGTTACCATTTCGACCTGTCTCTGCGGAGCGTTATAAACAGCCTCGCCCGTGATATATATGCCCGAATCGAGACTGTTTACTCCGTCAAATGTTAATGAGTTAAATAGTGCCATAAGCCTTTTGCCTCTGTTTCTGTAACATCACGAGTCGCTGTTCAACTGCCTGAGCAAGCTGATTCACATCCATGCCCGGAGTGCCGTATACATTGATTGTAATTTCTCCAAGTCCGCCCGATTCCTCCCGGACTATACTTCTGAGATCATCAAGAGCACCGACGAACTCAGGACGCTTCTCGCCGACACCAATGACCGACGGCCTGTCGAATATACCGCCCTTGTCGTACCATTCAATGTCAATGTCCGGGATACTGATATAGTCGCCTACTTCTTTCCAGCTCCAGCTAAAGTGAGGGAGTTTTATATCCCCGAAGAAGTCGCTCAGGTCAATCGGGAAAAGGTTCTTAATTTTTTCAACAATTCCCTCGATGGTCTCTTTCGCCTTCGTAAACGGAGCCGTGATTTTTTCTTTGATAGCATCCCACCAGTAACTGGTTGATTTCTTGATATACTCCCAGCGTCCATCGAGCCAGTCGCGGAGTGCGGCAATCTTGTTCTTAACGGACTCTTTCATCGACTCGACTTTACTCGTGACCGCCGTCTTTATGTTGTCCCACGTTGTGGTGAATTTTGTCTTGATGTTGTCCAGCGTTGTAGATATGGACGTTTTCAAATCCGTCCACGCTTTTTTTACTGCCGCACCGACCTTCTGAGCCGTTGCTTTGATTTTGTCCCAGTTCTTATAAAGAAGAACTCCAGCTGCTATAACCGCTGCTATAACTGCCACGATAGCGAGAAGAGGACCGCCTGCTATAGAGAGCCCTCCGATTGCCGGACCGACTATATTGACGAGATTAATTATCGAGCTGATTCCTGTCGCAAGTTTTCCGAGCGTGATCAGGAGCGGAGCAAGCACCGCAAGAGCCGCACCAATGCCAGCGACTACCGTCAGGACTTTCGGATCCAGATTGCCGAGCCATTTCGCAAACTTACCTACCCAGCCAACAACCTTCTCAAGTGCCGGTGCCAGATATGAAGCAAGCTGAGTGCTTACCTGTGCAAGTGCGGTCTGACCGAGAATCTTCATTGTGTCGAGGCTGTCGTTGAACTGGTTTGCTCCGTCCAATGTTTCCTGATCAACGAAGTCGAGGTCATATTGGGCTATAATTCCAGCCACTTGTTTGTAGGTCTCACCACCATCTGCTATGAGTGGATTGAGTTCTGCCGCAGCTCCGCCCATAAGTTTTTGAGCGAGAGCATTTCGCTCGGTCTCGTTCGTCATTGTACCGAGCGCACCGATTACCTCCTGAAACAGAACCTCGCTGTCTTTAAGGTCTCCATTCGAATCAGTTACGGAAATACCCAGAGCTGCGAACGCTTCTGCTTGAGACTTTGAGCCATTCGCAGCAGCATAAGCGTTTTTCGTGAGCTTCTTGTTAGATTTTGCAATCGCCTCGACCGAAACATCCACAAGGTCAGCTGCTACGCTATACTTCTGGAGATCCTTTGTCCCAATACCCGTTACTTTCGAAAGAGTATTCAGGTCATCCGCAGCGACTCCACCTTTATAAGCCAATGCTCCGATTGAAGTTGCAGCAGCTGCACCCGCTGTTGAGAGCGGTTTAAGACTCTCTCCCGCGCTTTCCAGTTTGCCTCCGACTTCCTTGAACTGCTCGCTGAGAGCCTTCAATTTGTAATTGCCGACCTTCTTAAGCTGCCCCTCAAACGTTTTGACCTGATTGCCCGTGACGATGATTTGACGCTCGAGTTCTCGATATTCCTTTGAATTCTTATCGACTCCCTCTGCATCCAGCTTCGCCTGTGCGTCCTTCAAAACGTCGAGCTTCGTCTTTGTGTCCTCGACCTTCTTCGTGAGAAGCTCCTGTTTCTGCCTCCACAACTCGATATTGGTCGGATTGAACTTGAGAGCGTTATCTACCTGTTTCAGTTCCTTATCGAGAGACTTGGTTTCCGTATTGATTTGTCTTAAAGCCTTGTCGAGCTTCGTGGTATCACCGTTGAAGGAGATGGTTATTCCTTTTATGTTGCCCGCCATTTATTTGACCTCTAACCAAAGAATGAGTTTATATCGTTCTGTGTTGCCTTGCGCTTCTTTGCGCGTTTCTCAGCTTGTCTCTGAGCTCTCTCTGACCGTTCCTGTCGCTCGTTAAAAGTGATGACGAAGTCCACCAACTGCCCGAGCTGCATCCGCCGGATGTCCGACATAGTCAGTCCGCGCTCGATGCCCGCGAGAATTATTTCGTCGATTCCGATGCCGGCTGAGTCTCTTCGTTCTTTTGCATCTCGTCCCACGCTTCGCGAGCCTTTCCGAGCAGAGTCCTCAGCCGTGTCAAGTTTTTTGAGCTTGAGAATCCTTCCGCGTTCATCTTCCAGAGTTCAGGAACTATCTCGTCAAACGGGAACGAATCGAACTGCTTGACCCACTTTTTAGGCGGATCTATGCTCTCGTCAGCTGCTTTTGCCATCGCCCAGGTAACATTGATGGCGAGAATGGACAGCTCTGAACTGTAAAGAGGCATCATTATTTCGAACGAACGCCCCTCGATAGACTCTGCAAGCTCACGAATGTTGATCTTGCCGTTACTGTATGAGCTCAGTCCGGTCGTTATAGTCTCGATGATAGTGGACATCATCGGAATGAGCTCCTGAGCCGCATCCTTACCGAACTGGTCTCTATATTCCATGAGCCAAGCCACGTTGTTCGACAGCTTGACCTCTTTGTTTCCGATCTTGATTATTTTTTCCATCGTTTTCACCTCCTCAATAGAAAAAAGGAGCGGGACCGTTAGAGCCCCGCCCCGTCTTGTTATGGTGCGATAGCCGGTGCAGTTGGAGCTGTGAACAGTGTTGCATAACCTGTGTCAGCTGGTTTCAGAACAGCCATAGTTACGCCTGTCGCATTGTCTCCGATGCAAGTTACGCCGATGGTTTCAGTAACCGGCTCCTTGCTTTCCTCGATCGTTGCATACTCTCTTGTGATTGCTCCCAGCGAGCAGTTGTACAGGATGACCTTTCTCGATTCAGCATCGCCCTCTACCTGGAATGCGATATATACGTTTGGCTTCGTAGCGTTCTTTACGCTTGCGAGACCGCCGTTTGTCAGTGTCACATATCCGAGGAACTGAGTCTTGAAGGCATCATCGAACATAGCGACTTCGAGATCGCCCTCGAGAGTGCCGCCGGAATAACCTGACCAGTAAGCGATGTTGTCAGCATAGAACACGTTCTGCTCAGTCTGAGCCTCTGGGGAGAAGCTCTTAGCACCTGGCTGATGGTAAGGTGTGCCCATTGTGACCACGCCCTGATCGTCTACGGTATATGTTCCGATGTGCAGATTCGAGATTCCAAATTCGACTTTATTTGCCATTGAGTGAACCCCTTTCGATTAAATGTAGTAATAAATCACGAACACGCCCTCATCCTCGATGTAGACGTCCTCGGATTTCTCATATAAATAGCCAGCGTTGAGAAGTGCGTCCTCGATGCTGGCCTCGTTTGATTCGTTTTTCGTTGTGAAGTAATATTCGACTTGATAACGGTTATTCCTCCAATAATGCGTGTTGTCCGCTTCAAGTACGTCTTGTCCGTTGCCTATGTATACGAGATACGGAGGCTCCTGAGGCGTCTTGAAATGCGAATACGCACACGGAAGGCCTGTGCTCTGTAATGTCTGGAATATTGTCATAAATTTAAATCCTCCATCACGCGGCGAGGAAGTTCATCAGATGCCCACTCCTCGACGGGAGCAATGTGCTTTATCCCGTGAGTCCGTCCGTAGGTGCCTTTTTTATTGCGGATGACATGGCCGTTCTCGAGTAGGTGCGTGAGCTGGTAATTCGTCTTATTATGAACCACCAAATCACCCTGATTTCGTTTCGAGACCGTCCACCCTTCCGCGTATTTCCGTTTATGCGGAGATCCTTTCGGAGACGTGTTCTTTAATTTCTGAACCGTCTCCTTTGCGACCTTCATCGAATCGGTTTCATAGACGCCTTTAACCTCTTTCGACACCGAATCAAGGATGTCCGCCATCTGGATCTCGATGCTCTCGGTCTTAGCCATTGTGAACACGCTCCTCACAAATCAGAGATATTCCATCTCGCTGTGCGTTCCAATCCACTCGGATAACGTCATAATCCTTGTCCTCGTACTCGAGAACCTTCTGACCATCGTAATCCTCGCGGTTCGAAACAAAGAGCGTGAGAGACGGCTTTAATCCCAACTGAGCGGCATTATAAAACTCGCTCTGGTACACTCCACGAGGCTGAACGAATACCTCCGTTTCGATAACGTTCGGGATCTCGTTACCAGCCTCATCGAATGTCGGTGTTCCGTATGCCTTGAGCGTTGCAACTCCGTCATACATCACGCATCACCCCAATCTGTGTACCCTGTCGCCGTGGACAGCTGAGCCTTTTGCTCGTCATAGGACATTTTGAGTCGGTCGTAATCCTCCGGGAGTCCAAACGACAGCTTGCAGAAGGTAATTATTGCCCTCTTTACGATGTCGTCTAACTCCGCCGGAATCACGACTCCCGCGATGCCTAAATCGAGCTTCGCCGCTTCTATCAGATAGGTCAGCTCCGAGTCATATACAGTTGTCTTGATCCTGAGAGCGGTTTTGACCATTTCAAGCATTGTTACTACCTCACAAATAAACTATTTTTTCTTCGCTTTGGCTGGCTTCGCCTCAGCCTTTACTTTGACCTCGACCGCATTGTTAAAGGCGATCAGCCTCGAGGCCTCCGAATCGGAAACCTCGAGAACTGTATCCTTTGCGAATCTGACAAATGTGTCGTTAGTCAGCTTGACCTTCATTACTCAGCAACCTTTGCAAAGAACTTGTTACCAACTACGCCGATAGCTGCCGGCTGACGTCCGAGGATCCTTACCATATCGGATGTCATGAGGCTTGTATCGTCATACTTGAACTCGATAGCGTCGCCCTTAGGGAGATTCATCATTACGCCGGACAGATCTCCGATGATTGGGGCTGTTGCAGCGTCTGAGAACAGAACCTCAAGGCCGTCAAACGGATCCACTCCGTACTGTGCAGCCATCTGAAGTGCTCTATACTGTGCGTACTGTGCCGGGCTTGCGATGATAACGAGATTCTCTGCTGCGCTTGACAGGAGTGCTCTTGCGTTTACGAAGTCAGCAATGTTACCAGCTGCAGTGCCAGTCTTAGCAACGGCTGGTCTTGCGGATGTTGCTGTCTGTGGAGCTCCGAGGATAGCAGCAACTACTGCGTTCTCCTCTGCCTTGATGATTCCACGAGCTACTTCGTCATAGATGTAGGACAGATAAGCCTCTCCGCTCATTGAGTCGAGGGCCTCGTCTGATACCTGTACCCACTTCTTATAGGTAACAGGAACGAGGTTAACGATACCGAGAACGAGTGCTTCCTCTGTAACAGGATCTCCACCCTCTGTGTGTGCAGCAGCTGCTGGAGCGTCGATTTCGAATCCAACCTTTACGTTACCGGCTGCGTTCATTCTTCTGACTCTTCTGAGGATCTCGCTGTCCTCGAGTCTCTTTGCTACGATTTCGCCTACGAATGTAGGAACCGGAATTACTCCGCCATTTACGTTGTCGCTCAGGAGTGCTCTGCATTCCTTGTCGGAGCCTGTCTTAACGTACTTTGCAAATGCTTCGATGTACTCATGGCTGTTTCTGATTTCCATATCAGTCATTTTCTTTTCGTCCTTTCGTGTTTCGATTTTCACGCCGGCACCATTGGCGACTGCCTCAGCTGCCTTGCGTCTTTCTTCCATTTCGAGATTGAGAGCCTTTGTTCTCTCCTCGATTGCTTCAAGCTCAGCGTTCAGAGCGTCGAGTTTTTCAGCGTCGGCCTCATCAGTCTCGGAGACGATAGCCGCACGTCTTTCCTCGAGCTCGTCCATTCCGAGCATCATAATTTCTTCGCGTGTCATAAGTTTTTAAACTCCTTTCAACGCTCTCGCTTTAACTTCTGCTCTCTTTGCCTCGAGTGCCCTCTTCTCTTCCTCAAGTCGCTCCGCCTGAATCCTCTCGATCACTCCGTCGGTAAGATCGCCAATGCTTCGAGTAACCGCATCCGCTGCTATCGAAGTGCCGTCATTGGCTGGAATCGAAACTGCGCTCACGTCATAGAGCTTGCCCACCGCCGTGATGTGCCTCGTATAGATCCAGATTCCCGCATCGTTCTGATTGCGGTCCTCTGACTCACCCGTAACGGTGAAACCGAAGCTCATCCTGTCGGTGTAGCCTCCGCTGATCTCTTCGTACAGTTCGCGTCCGATTTCTGTACCACCAAGATCTGCCTCTATAAACAAACCCCTCTCGTCCGGCTCGACTCGAAGGGTGTTGTTTCTTGTTCTTGCGAATACTCGACCGCGGTGGTCGTACTGCATGATCACGTCGCTCATGTCGGTCTCATCGAAGGCCGTTCTGTCCACAACCTCCCAGAGCTCCCAACCTTCGCCACCAAATAGTTTGTAAGGCTCGTCGAATGTACTCGCATATCCATTGACGACTTTCTTTGCATCCTCTTCGCCCTCTTGGGCTTCGCGGATCTGCATCGTCATATTTCTGTATTCTCTTTCACTCTTGACCATTTTCTGTGTCCTCCGTATCGCTTACCTCTGTGACCTCAGCATCAGCGTCCTTGTATTCACCACGAATAAATCGAACGTCACCATTCTCAACATCGCTATAGTTGAAGAGCTCACGCGCCTCATTGATGGACATAACTCCACGGTCAAGCAGCTGCTGAGCCATTTGTACCTTCTGCGATGTGCTCATATATTGGAGACGGTTTGCGTTAGCAATTAAATAGGAGCCCTGTGCGCGCTCCCTTTCACTAAACAGCATTTTTGTTAGAGCCTCCGAGAACTGGATTGCAAACGGCTCGATACATCCATCAAAGAATCCCTCGAGATCCTCAGCCTTTGCTTTGTTCTGTAGTACGTCCTCGGAAACTCCGAAGTAGTTGAACACGTTCTCCCTGATCTGAGCCATCTGCTCCGAGTCGATTGCGTAAGGCTTAACATCAATCTGCTTGATGTCCTTATACGTTGACGGGAACAGGAGGAAACCACCAGCCTCCGACTCCGAGGAGAGATTTGTTTCTGTGAATCTCGCCCTCTCTTTCGCCAGATCATCAGCTGATGCAAAGTTGTTCAGCTGAGCCATAAATCGGAATGTAGCCGCGCTCTTGACTCCTTCCTCGATGCCCTGATTCTGTATGTGGATGAGCTGCATCGTTTCCCGGAGAGCCCAGTTCGAATCACCAAAGAAATCGTGTTTATATTGGTGCTTTGTCAGAATCGCGCATTTCCGGAACTCGACCGCTGCTATCTGACCATTAGCGAACTGATAACGAAGCCACACCTCGTTGTCATATTCCACCAGCGTGCACGATGCTGGAAGAACTGGAATGATACCAGTAATGACCATACGCTCATCGAATACCGGACAGATGAAGCAAGTGTTACAGACATCGAGAATCGTGCTGATTCTATAGAGTGCTTGTGACCACGTCTGCCATTGATTCGGCCCGAGCCTCAGCTTTGCCTGTAGTGCTGGATTTGCTGTCCCGTTTATTTCGACCTTGAGCTTGCTGATGTGTCTTGCTCTCGCATCGATCGCGGCTCTTACGATTTCACTCTCGTATATCGCTCCACCCCAATTGGTAAATACTGGAGTGTAAGCCGAAAGTGTTTCGAAATATGCTCTCGCACTTTTGAGAGCGTCGTCCGACTTTCGCGCATCTGCCGGTCTAAATATTTTGTCAAGTAAAGACATTTACATTCCCTCCCGGTGATTCCTTAATTGATCACCGATTTCGCTATACCACTTCTGTCTCACAGTAAAGCCATCCAGAAGCGCAGCCATTCCGTCTATGTGTGCAGTCGGTTTGATTTTCACCAGCTTCGACCGCCCTTTTTCTGTGCTGACTTTCAACGCAGAATTAAACATGTGAATTTTTAACAGGTCGTTATCTCCGATGTGGATCCGTCCGTCTTTCAGCAAACCTTCCACCTCTTGGATAACCGGATGGAGGTTGAAGCCTTGAAAAACATCGTCCATGTGGAACCCGTATCCGCTCATCTGCTGAACTAAGTACGTTGCTGAGTAGCGGTCATATCCGACCTTTAACGGATAGATTTCATACTTTTCGACTAATTCCCTAAACCAATCAAATACGTCGCTATATTCGACGATATTCGCCCCGGACGGATATAGCAGTCCGCGTTGAGCGTAGATGTTATACGGAACTCCATCGATAGCAGTCAGCTCCTCGATGCGTTCACCCGGGAGCCAGAACCGAGCAAGAATGTAAAACTCTCCACCCTTCTCGATGACCACCACTCCCGCCGTTAGGTCTGTGGTTCGTGACAGGTCGATGCCCGCCACGCAGTAACAGCCCCGGAAGTCCTCGGGAGTGAAAGCCTCGCCTGTTGCTTTTTCGATAACTTGAGAACCGAGCCACGCAAGGGAGCTTGTCTGCTTCAAGTTGCAGTATTTTGTAATGAACTCCGCCTTCTTCGACAGCGAGCCCTCTGCGACTGCAATTTCTTCCTCGAGATAACCTTCAAAGATTGAGACCCCTATATTCGGATTACTCTTCCTGAGTTCCTCGATGTCGTTCCACTTCTCGATGTCGTCTATCATATAGAGCATCGGGAGCAGCTTCGTCTCTTTGCTATCGCCTAATAAAAAACGAGTTGCCCTTCTGAGCATCTCGTCATAGATCGAATCGTTTATGTAGCCGGATGTCGTACAACTGAGGAGGATCCCCTCTGGTCTCGCACCCATTCCGGACTTCATTACTTCGTATTGTTTTAATCCAGCGTCACCCTCCCAGCTCGCAATCTCGTCACAGATGCACAAGCTCGGATTGAAGCCGTCCGACTTCTTTGCTGAAAACGCTATTTTTTTTACTGTCGAGTTTGTTGCCGGTATCGACAGATCTGTCTGTCTGTGTCTTGCCAGCTCTGAATCATCCCGGACCAATCGCCCACGAGCATCGGTTTCCTTAACGTACTCGCGAAGCTCTTGCCACTCTGGATCCAGCGTAACCATCTGCCATATATCGTTGTAGACGAGGTCAGCCTGTTCCAGCTTCGGAGCGATGCAGAATATCCTCGAACCATACTCGCTATTTCTAAACTCGTATTCGCCAATGGACGACGCGAGTTTCGTTTTGCCATTCTTCCGACCAACTACGAGGAGGATCTCTCTAAACTGTCGCCGCCCATCAGCGTCCACGACTCCATAAATGCACGACAGGAAAGCCTTCTGCCACAGCTCGAGACTAATGTTCCCCGGTGCGAGCGGTCCTTCGGTATGAAAGCAATGCGTTTCTATCCACTCTACTGCATCCCGGGCCTTTGAATCGTCGTAAAAGAACCGTTCCGCTCTGAGCCCGTCCATGATGTACTCATAAACGAGCCGGATCCAGCGGCTTACCGTATATTTCCCCAGCTTGATCCCGTCATTGTATTCCGAAATCCAGCCATATCGAGCCATCTTTGTCCTTCCTTCTGCCTTGTTTCAATAGGTTTGTGCAAAATCTGTG
>Ga0326511_10001118_pt1 | contig 22618 bp, 23 predicted proteins | sample 0_2496_0518_D_FD_203701 | JGI IMG/M metagenome (GOLD analysis project Ga0326511, IMG submission 203701) | Bovine rumen microbial communities from UC Davis, California, United States - 0_2496_0518 | ecosystem: Host-associated > Mammals > Digestive system > Stomach > Rumen | place: USA... | reverse complement strand
TGAGGTGGGTATGTATCTTGCAATGGCAAGAGTTGCCGACAGAGAAGGCTATCCCGAAATTTCCGCTGCATTTACAAAGTATGCTTTTGAAGAAGCAGAGCACGCTGCAAAATTTGCAGAACTTCTCGGAGAAGTTCTCACAGACAGCACAAAGAAAAATCTTCAGATGCGTGTAGATGCAGAAACAGGTGCTTGTGCAGGTAAATTTGAACTTGCTAAGAAAGCTAAGGCTCAGAATCTTGATGCTATCCATGACACCGTTCATGAAATGGCAAAGGATGAAGCCCGTCATGGTGCAGGTTTTGCCGGTCTCCTCAAAAGATACTTCGGAGAATGATATTCAATTAACAATGTGCAATTGATCGATCATTCAAATTTAACACGCTGAATTAAAATTATAGCTGTTGTGCTTGTTTATCGGCATAACAGCTTTTTTCTATGTGCAGCATGCTGCAATGAATTGAGTTGTTGACGAAAATGCAATTGTGTGGTATTATTTTAGTATGGATGTATAGAATGGAGGAATGTATATGAATAATATGAATGGTCAGAATAACCCCGTAAACCTTAATAAAAATAACGATAATACTCCTCAATATCCGCAGTACCCGCAATATCCTCAATATAATCAGCAGCAAGCTCAACAGCCTCAATATCAGCAACCTCAGCAGCCACAATATTCTCAATATCCTCAATATAATCAATATCCTCAGTATAATCAACAACAATATCCTCAGTACCCTCAATACAATTACGGATATAATGCACCCCCTCAGGACAGCAACTCTACTCTTTCACTTATTTTCGGCATAGTATCTATCGTTCTTTCAAGTTTCATTTCAGTTATAAGCATCATACTCGGTATTGTAGGCATGGTTCTTTCGTCTAACGCAAAAAAGAAAGCCGCTGCACAGAATATTCAGCCGCCCTCAACCAATACAGCAGGTTTTGTCTGCTCGCTTATAGGTACTATCCTGTCTGCTTTGGTTATACTTTTCTGGATTCTCACTGTTGTAATGTTTATTGCTTCACCTGATTCATTTGACAATTATAGTTTCGGTGATGATATACACTACAGTATCGTATATCAGCTACAGGAAGGCGGTAGCCAATATGAATAACAACTTTGATGACGAAAATATGCCTAAACGTGTAAACCCTACTTACTCAAATCTTAACGGAGAATCTGCCCCCGATATAAACGAACAGGATTTCGGCATTTACTCCTCTCCCGATACCAATACATTCGATTCCGGTACGGCTGCTGGAAGTATTATACTCGGTATTCTTTCGGATCTTACCTTCTGGCTGCCTGTTCTCCCCCTTATTTTCGGCATTATCGGTATATTCCTCTACAACGAGGATAAAAAAAGAGCTTTTATTAACAAGCAGCCTCTTTCGGGCACTGCTATGGCAGGTAATGTGTGCTCGATCATCGGTATAGTTTTTAATCTTATATTATATGCTCTTATATTTTTTGTACCGTCACTTTTTGCCGCTTTCTCTATTTTTTCCCGATAATCAAAGGAAGGTGTTTTGTGTGAAATTTACGAACGAATCTGAACCCACAGTAACTGAACAGAATTCTGATATGCCTATCTTTAATCCCACAGTTATTGATACCGATACACAGCCTGCAAATAAAATGGTAAAAGGCAAACGCAATTATAACACAAACGATCTTATAAGGCAAAATGACCATTCCATACTCTATGCACCTAAAAGCCAGAATTCCAATCCCGCTCAAAGACCTGCAGCAATCAGTCTTATAAGCGGCATTTTGTCTATCATTACAGGAATGCTTTTACCCTTTATCTCTTTTCCTCTCGGTATTGTAGGTATAGTTTCCTCACTTATATCAAAAAGAATTTCCGGATACGACGGCAAACCTATGTCAGGTCTTGCCATTGGAGGTCTTATCATATCCATACTCGGAGCAGTAAGTTCTGCTTTCTGGGGAATTATATGGATACTTGCTCTTTTACATCCATGAGGTGATCGTTTTGGATAACAGAAATATTACTGAAATGTCTTTTGACGAAATATTCCCACCACTTGAGCCTCTCAGCGATACAACAAAAAATTCCGATGACGATATTGTATACGGCAGTAATCCACTTACAGAGGATGACTCCGTGCATGAATCTTATGATACTGACTGTGAAAACCACAAAACAAGTTCATCTGATAATCCTCCCCCCGTTTTCGATGCTCATATTTATCAGAGTGCAAAAATGAATGCTCCTGCTTTTGTTCCTCCGTCTTCATACGAACCTTTAAATCCTGCGGTTAAACAGCATCAGGTGAATATTAACACAAAAAATCAGTCTGAAAATTATAAGAATATTATATGGGGCATTATGTCAATTATATTCAGTTCTTTCGGTATTGGTATCATCTTCGCAATAGTAGGTCTTGTAAAGGCAAAAAAAGATTATCAGAAACAAAGAGAAACTGTCGGCAATACTGAGCAGATTCAAAAACCCCATGTAGTTATTGCCTTGTGCATAATCGGTATTATACTTAATGCAGTACATCTTATCCCCAGCATCATAGATCTTATTCTGAAACTTATATACGGAGGCTAATCATGGACAGACAAAATATTGCTTTGAATTATAAACATAAGGGCTGTAACTGCTGTCAGGCGGTACTTCTTAGTTATGCGGACAAGCTCGGTCTTTCAGAAAAAACTCTGCTCGCTCTCGGTTCGGGTTTCGGTCTGGGTATGGGAGGTATGCAGGGAAACTGTGGTGCTCTTATCGGTGCTGTTATGGTTGATAATCTTATGAATTCCCGACACAATGCAGCTAATGCAAGAAATATACTTGCCCGATTCCAATCAAAATGCGGTGCTGTCACCTGTAAGGAGCTTAAAGGTATAGAAACATCCCGTATGCTTTGCTCCTGCGATGACTGTGTTAAAAATGCTGTGGACATACTTGAAAATCAGTAAAAAATTCCCGTATATCAGTGTTTTCTTCTGATATACGGGAATTTTTATGCCTTGTTTCTTACATAATGGAATATATACTGCTGAGCTATACCCGCATAACGTCCCAGACCTTCAGGTGTTACTCCCGAAAATTCCGATGCAAGTGCTTTTTTCATCCATACATCCACAGGAAATGCCTCAAGTCTGTGCAGACCGTATAAAAGAGTACATTCTGCCACTTTTGCTCCTACACCTTTTATCCTTATCAATTCCTGTCTGCACTCGTCTATCGGCATATCTTTCATGTCATAAAGCCTTACTTCTCCTCCTGCCACTTTTCTTGCTGCATCTATTATATATTTTGCTCTGAAACCTGCTCTGAGCACGGACAGGTCTTCCGCTTCATATTCGGCAATTTTTTCGGCTGTCGGAAAAGAATGACCCTCTTCACATAATTCTCCGAAATTCTCGCATAATCTGTTTACTATTCCCTTTATCCTCGGTATGTTATTATTCTGAGAAATAATAAAGGAACATAATGCTTCCCATGGGTCTTGTGCCAATATCCTTATTCCGTTTATACTTTTTACTGCCTCACCAAGCTCAGGACAAACTTCGGTTATTTCTTTCCTGATTTCATCATAATCATTTTCAATATCAAAATATTGTCTCCATATATTCAGAAAATCTTCTTCACTACAGCTGAGTATTACTTTGTTTCCGTCTTTTTCTACAGACAATTCCTTTCCGTATGCTATGCCTTTATATATCCCTTTTTCATCACTGTTCCATCTGAAACACTGACCACATTCAAATGTATTTATCAGATCAAACGCCTCTCCCGAATAAATTTCTGTACCTTTTTCCGTTATTTTATACTCCACAAATATCACCCTTTTTCGTTATACATATTTTTAATTTGATTAGTAAGGCTGCTGTGCAAACAAATAAGCACAACAGCCATAATTTTAATTCAGCGTATAAACTTTGAACAGCAAATCAACTGCACATTGCTAATTGGTAAGGAACAGGTAGGCAGCTGCACCAAGCTGGGCAGCGGCAAGTATAAGGAGTACGGCAATTTTTATTTTAAGTTTTTTAAGAGTTTCAGCTTTTGTTTTTTCAGCGGTTGAACCCGAAGGTGAAACACGCACTCTTTTAGTTTCAGCCATTTGTGTGTCCAGCTCCTTTATAACGGAATTCACATTTGTAGAATCCTGAGTTTCATCTTTGATCCCATATCTTTCGGAAAGTTTCTTTCGTATATTTGGCATAAGTGATATGAGCTTTTCTGTATCGTCGGGCAGAAGTATTATTGATTGTTCACTTATTGTCATAATAATACACTCTGCATTATCAGATGAAATTTTTTCTTCTTCAAGCTTGCTTTTTTTCGGGGTGATCACTTTTTTTATTATTTCACAGGGGCTTTTATTACCTTCCTCACTGCCGCCTATAACAAAGATAATATTTCTTCTTTTGCCCGCTGCTGCAAGCTTTTCAGAAAGTTCAACAGCATCAGAAGATGCATATCCTCCTGCAAGACGCAGCCCGAGGGTGGCAAGACCATCCTCAAGCATTGTCTGTAATTCAGCAGTTTTCCCTGAATGGTAGAATATTATTTCGTAAAGCACTTCTTAATCCTCCGGACTTTCGGGAGTTTGTGTTGAGGATTCATCAGGCTCAGGAGTCACTTCGGAACTCTGCTGTGTTTCCGAACTTTCTACCGGCTCGGAAGATGTGTGATTTTCATCATTGATCTGGGCAGCCGTCTTTACATTGTCGAATTCGGATTCGGCATTGCTTTTGAGACTTTCAATGGAATTTACTGATGTAGAATTATTGATGAATCGGGTATATTTGTTTATAATTGACTGTATTTCAGCCTGCTGAGCCTCATAGTAATTGTTAAGGTCAAGATAGGTCGAAATATAGCTCACAGCAGATTCTCTTGCATCATACAGCTGTTGAGCGGATTCTTCCGCTGCTCTGCTGCGTTCCTCAGCTTTGCGGCTTTCTTCTGCAAGACGGCTTTCTTCCGCTGCTCTGCGGCTTTCTTCTGCAGCCTTTTTGCTTTCTTCTGCAATACGTTTACTTTCCTCGGCAGCCTTTTTGCTTTCTTCAGCTTTTCTGCTTGCTTCGGCTTTTCTGGAATTTTCTTCCTCGTTCAGCTCGTCATTTGTTTTTATTTTTGCAAGGACTGAAATACCTTCTTTGAGAAGTTCATTTACTTCTTCAACACTTGCTGCTGCATCTATCTTGCGGTTATACTGATCGAAGGTCTTATTCACTTCATTCATCTGAGATGAACGATATACATTTCCTGCTATAGAATTATGAAGTTCTACCTTTGCACTTTCCTTTTTGTTTTTGAGTTCAGCTTCGGAAGACTGACTGTTTTCGGCAGAAGCTTCACTTTCCTGATCTATAGTCTTGAATTCTTCCTCAAACTGTTTGAGTGCATTGTCGCAAAGCTCGCTGACCACAAGGCTGTTATCTGATTCATTGATAAGAACGATATACTTATCCATAAGCTCAGTGATACGTTTCTTTTCCCTTTCGGAATATTCATGGTTTTCGATATATTCCTTCATGGTCTTGATTGCGTGTTCACGGACTTCTGATATTGCCTTTGAAAGAGCAATGTCATCTTTTTCAGACCAGTCTGTCTTTTTACCGTCATACCAGTCGATCTTCTTATTGTTATAAGCATCCTGGAATGTTGTTACATCGGGCTTTTCTCCGCCGTAGGTATAGTACCATACATCAGGATAAAGTGTGTCGGGATTCTGTTTTGCTTTTGAAACATCAACTGTTTCATCTTCACCGTCCCTTACTTTTCTTGCCACAACTACAAGTCTGAATTCGGAAAAGTCGTAAGTACAGGTCGAAAGCGAAACGATGGTATCATTTTCGTTAAGTGAAACAGGACAGTCAATTATTGACCTTTCACGAAGCTGATAAACGAAATTGAGGAAGTCATATGAATTAGCGAAATCTCCTCTCAGGTAGTTGAAGAAATCACCCTGAGATTCAAGAGTATTCGTTTTGAATATGGAGATGATTTTCCACTTACTCTTTTCGTATATCGTATTATAAGTGAATACAGGATTATTCTTATAAAAATTTATATCTTCAAAATATTTGAGATTTGCAAACATTCTGCCGTCCTGCATATGATGACCGTGAAGTATCATATTTTTGGAATTCAGATTGCTGCGATAATCAAGGAATACAGTACCATAATTATCATAATTTCCGTAGAAGTCACGATAAAGGTAATATTCAGGATCTTCTCCCTCTGGCGGCTGAACTACAACATAGTCTATTTTTGTATTAGGTACGGTAACCCAGCCTACAGTATCCTTATTTTCACTGAGAAGCTTACTGAAATCTACAAGAGTACCTTCCGAACCATCGGTAGGTTTTTTTGTTATTTCCTTACCGTTTTCATCTTTTTCCTCTGTCGAAACAAGCAAATTTCTTATACTCTGGGTGGTGTTATCATTTATAGCGGGTCTTACAACAAGAATGTTTACCAGCATACATGATGATACTATAAATGTGCATATAGCAACTAAAAGTATTACCTTTCTGATAACATCAAAGGGAGTGTCGCCTGAGCATGGAATAAAGCGTTTCCAGAAGGCTGTTTTTTGTTTTGGTTTCATAAGAGTGGAAGAAACTCTTTCGAGAGCAGTAGCATAATCCACTCCCGTAAAATCCTCTGAGGGCAGAAGTACAACAGTAATATCATCACATACACATGAATATGCCGTAAGTTTTTCTTTTATATTATCATGAGAGGACTTTTCTTCTTCCTGAACTTTTTTGGCAGCATTTTCATCAATTACAGGTTCATCCTTTTCTTCGATAACAAGAGAAGATGAATGTTCCACTGTCATAAGAGGAATACTATTTTCGTCAATATTTACCGAAGGAGCGGAAACAGACCTCAGATTTCCTTCAGGGGATGCGATATTTACTGTCATTCTGCTGATTTTTCCTTTGATACCGAGATCTTCAAAAAGTTTTTTTGCATCGTCGTCATTTTCGGTGTAAAGGGCATCGGCAATAAATACGATGTCTATTTTGTCTTCACTTTCGGCAGTTTCCTTGAGAGCCTCCTGTATACTGTTCTGATTGAGATTAACTTCGGTTTTGTAAGCTATATTTATATCCAGTTCACCAAGTTCACGGACAGTTTCTTCAAAATCGCTGTCTGTCAATAGGGTGTAAGCTCTCCCCTCACGTGGAAAATACAGCTCCGTATTCATACTATCACTCCTTGTTTTAATTGATTTCGGTCACTTTAAGGTTTTGAAGAGCCTCACTGAAAAGAGGTTCATAATCTATCTTTTGTTCTTCGGCTAAGACATTTTTAAGTACCGGACGTGTACGAGGATGTTTCGGGGTAAATACCGTACAGCAGTCCTCATAAGGCTGTATCGAAATATCAAAAGTATCTATTTTTCTTGAAATTGTTATTATCTCCTCTTTATCCATACCGATAAGCGGACGGAAAACAGGCATATCGCAGGCAATATCCGTACAGGCTATAGCACCTATCGTCTGACTTGCGACCTGTCCCAGACTTTCACCAGTTATAAGAGCCTGACATTCGTTTTGTTTTGCTATTCTTTCGGATAGCATCATCATAAAGCGGCGCATTATTATTGTAAAATATTCCTCGTGGCATTTATCTCTTATTTCTTCCTGAAGTTTTGTAAAAGGAACTGTATACATAGTCATTCTGCCGCTGTACTTAGCCACACGCTCAAGAAGACCAACAACCTTTTCTTCGGCTCTTTCGCTTGTATACGGCGGGCTTGCAAAATGTACTGCAGTAAGCTCAATACCTCTTTTAGCCATCATATAGGCGGCAACTGGGCTGTCTATACCGCCTGATATGAGTATAGCCGCTTTTCCGCCTGTACCTACAGGAATACCGCCCGCACCTTTGAGAACTTCGGAATGTATATATGCCGCATCATCCCTTATTTCAACCGTAACAACAGCATCGGGATCGTGAACATCAACTGTCACCTCAGGAAATGTATCGGCAAGATAGCCTCCGACTTCTCTTGCAATTTCGGGGGAAGTGAACGGAAATTTCTTGTCTGAGCGTTTAGCCTCAACTTTAAAGCTTGTTATTCTGTCGAAATGGTCTTTGAGATATTCGGCAGATGTTATTTTTATATTTTCTATATCCTTTTCGGCAACACAGGCACGGGAGAATGCCGCAATACCGAAAATATGCGAAATACAGTCCGCAACCTCGTCAATATCAATATCATCAAAAACGGGAGCGACTGTAATAATTGACTGAGAATTCTTTACTTTGCACGGGCCTATTTTATGAAGACGGTGTTTGATATTTTTAATAAGCCTGTCCTCAAAAGTTTTACGGTTAAGTCCTTTAAGAACTATTTCACCGAGCTTGATAATAATAACTTCTTTCATTTCTGTCAATCATCCTTCTGATATAGTGTCAAATTATATTTTAACACTTTTATTTACTTCTTGCAAGAGAGGAAACTGCATTTTTAAGGCATAAAATCAGATAATCAATATTTTCCTTTGTTATATCTTCGGAGAAACTTATTCTCAAAGCTGAATCTATGCGGTCACCATCAAGACCGACAGAAGCAAGCACATGACTTTTATGACCTTTTGCACAGGCAGAGCCGCTTGAAACAAAAATGTTTTTTTCGGCAAGGTAATGAAGAAGTGTTTCAGAGCGGAAACCGGGGATTGAGATATTTATTATATACGGCAAAGCGTCGTTGTCGGAATTGAAAACAACTTCAGATATTTCCGAAAGCTTTTCACGGCAATACGAATTAAGTGAAAGTATTATGTCATGTCTTTCATGGTCTGCGGAAAGCATATCCACAGCCACTCCCATGGCACAGGCAGCAGGAACAGGCTCAGTACCGGGACGTATTCCCTTTTCCTGCAGACCTCCCGAATGCAGGGGCAGTATACGTACCCCCTTTCTTATATATAAAGCCCCGACTCCTTTCGGAGCGTGTATCTTATGACCGCTTACAGTCATAAGGTCTATACCGTATTTTTTCGGAACGAGGGGCATTTTCATAAAAGCCTGAACAGCATCAACATGAAAAAGTGCCGGAGATTTTGCATTTTCGATTATGCGGTGTACTTTTTCAATAGGCTGAATCGAACCGAGTTCATTATTTACTGCCATAATACTGACAAGTATGGTATCTTTGGTTACAGCCGATCTTACATCATCAATTCTGATCTTGCCGTTTATATCAGGTGAAAGATATATTACCTCAAAACCGTCTTTTTCAAGTTTCTGCATAGCTTCCATAACCGAGGAATGTTCTATTGCCGTAGTTACTATACGGTTTCCCCTTTTCTTCAGTGCATTTACTGCACCGAAAACAGCAGTATTATTACCCTCAGTTCCTCCTGAGGTAAAATATATTTCTTCAGGCAGTGCATTCATTGAAGATGCAATTATTTTTCTTGCGGCTGTAAGCTGATGTTCAGCCTCAAGTCCCATTGAATGAAGTGAAGAAGGATTTCCGTAGTACCGGGTCATCATTTGAAAAGCTTTTTCGGCAGCCTCCGGGTATACCTTTGTGGTTGCACTATTATCGAGGTATATTTCTTCCAAAATTTTTTCTCTCCTTAAAACAATGAATATTTTTATATAAAAATGAAATAATAAAAATGAAATACCAATAATTACACATCGCTGATTTCTAAGCGGATAAAGGGGGATTTTTGGTGGCAGTAACAAGGGATGAATATGTAAAAATGGTTGATGATGCTTCGCCGAAAAGCAAACTGCTCACAGATTGTACAGGGGCATTTTTTATCGGGGGATTTATCTGTATGATAGGACAGTTATTCCTTGAAGCATACGGAATAATGGGATTTGAACAAAAAGATGCAGCTTGCCTTACAAGTGTTACCCTTGTATTTTTAGGCACACTGTTCACTTTTTTCGGATGGTATGATAATATAGCAAAACTCGGCGGTGCAGGAACACTTGTACCTATAACAGGCTTTGCAAATGCGGTTGCATCTCCTGCAATGGAATTCAAAAGTGAGGGGTATATTCCCGGACTGAGTGCAAAAATGTTCATAATTGCAGGGCCTGTGATAGTATACGGAACAGTAGCATCAATTTTGTATGGCATAATATTATGGATTCAAAGTACGTAAATACAAAGCGATAGCATCTTTTAAAGCGTTTTTTGGTAAACAATATAAGAAATATTTTTAATTTATGGAAAAATTGTAATTTTTTCTTGTATTATCAATTTTGATGTGTTATTATTATCTCAGTAGCCTTGTATTAATGGATATGTATGGAAGGAGCTATCGCTTATGTATGATAAAATTCTGACATCACTTTCCTACGGTATGTTTGCCATAGGAGTAAAAGATGAACCTGTGCCGAATGCTTGTATAGTAAATACAGTTATGCAGATCTCCTCTCTGCCGATGACTATAGCTGTGAGTATAAACCACAGAAATTACACAAATGAGCTTATAAGAAAATACGGTGAATTTTCAGTAAGTGTCCTTTCAGAAGATACTTCCGGTACAGCTATAGGAGCATTGGGATATACATCCGGCAGAGATACAAATAAGCTTGCGAATGTAAGATACAAAATGCTCAGTGAGGGAGTTCCTGTTATACAGGAAAACATATGCTGCTGGTTTTTGTGCAAGGTAGTAAACATCGTTGAAACTGTCACACATACGGTTTTTATAGCCGAGCCGGTATCTGGCAGTGAGGCAATAAAGGGGAAACCTATGACATACGAATACTATCGCAATGTTATAAACGGAAAATCTCCGATGTATGCTCCGACTTACTATGAAGAAAAGGAAACCGAGACAGATAAATATATTTGTAAGATATGCAGATATGAATACAGTGAAAGCCTTGTGCCGTTTGAAGACCTTCCTGATGATTGGAAATGTCCGATATGCGGAGCACCTAAATCCGTATTCAAAAAGGAAAATTAGGCTATGACAATTCTATCATAGAATAACATTGATGTCAAGCATACTTGACAAATTTCAATTTGAACTTGTCATTTATGTAGCAAATTTTGGAGAAGATAAATATGACAGTAAGAGAAGTTCAGGACGAAATAATACGTCTTAAAAAGGAAAATGATGTATGTATACTTGCCCACAGCTACCAGACGCATGATATAATCGAAGTAGCCGATTTCACGGGAGATTCGTATGCACTCAGCAAAATGGCGGCAAAAGTACCGAATAAAACTGTGATTATGTGCGGAGTACGTTTTATGGCAGAAACTGTGAAAATACTTTCTCCCGAAAAGAAGGTAATACTTTCCAGTCCTACAGCCGGCTGTCCGATGGCGGAGCAAATGGATAAAGAAATGATATGTCAGGTAAAGGAAAAATTTCCCGGCTATACAGTAGTTGCATACATAAATACAACAGCAGAACTTAAGACTGTATGTGATGTATGTGTAACATCATCAAGTGCGGTAAAGATAGTGAATGCTATAGATAACAAAAATATACTTTTCATACCTGATTGCAATTTAGGGGCTTTTGTGGCAAAACAAGTACCTGAAAAAAATATAGAATTACTCAGAGGCGGATGTCCTATACACGCAAGTGTTACAGTAAGGGAAGTGGAGCAGGCAAAGAAGCGTCATCCGGATGCACTTCTTCTGGTACATCCTGAATGTATACCTGCTGTGTCAGAAAAAGCAGATTATGTAGGTTCGACCTCCGGAATTATGGAGTTTGCGAAAAATTCTGACAGGACGGAATTCATAATCGGTACAGAAAACAGTATCCTGCAGCATTTGCAGTATGAATGTCCCAACAAAAAGTTCTATCAGCTTTCTCAGGGGCTTATCTGTAAGAATATGAAGGAAACAACTCTTGTTGACGTACTCAATTGTGTTAAAGGCGAAGGCGGAGAGGAAATTGTAATGGATGAAAAGATGATTTCCGAAGCAAAAAAATGTATAGATAAAATGATAGAGCTTGGCGGCTGATAATTTAGCGGTTTCGGAAATATACGAAACCGCTTTTTTCTGCTCAATAAACTGTACAGCATGAAATTATTTACTCTTGAAAATAGTAAAAAAATATGATAATATCATACTAACGACAGAACAGACAAAAAATATATGAATGGAGGCGATAATATGAAAAGAGATGAATTGTCTATGAGGGAATCATATGCAAGAAGAAAGTCAGACCCTAAAGTGTTGAGATACAGTGATACAAGCTTCAGTGAAGATAATACTGAGGGGCTAAGAAAGGTACTTGTAATTCTTCCAATAGTTATAATAGGGATAATAGTCCTCGCTCTTATCATAGGAATAAAACAGTATACCTCCATTTTTGCTGGAATAAAAATGACATCTGAGGGAGAGAGTACCTCGGCAGAAGCTGTGGACAGCTTTGACGAAAGCAAGCTTCTTCTGATAATATCCCCCGACAGTCCCATGCCGTCAGATTACAAAACCGACCTTATCAGCTATGACGGTTCGCAGTTTGACAAGGGTATAATCGAAGATCTGAAAAAAATGATGGATACAGCAAACAGAGAGGGACTGTCCATAAAAATCGAAGAAGGTTATGTTTCTCCCGAAGTACAGCATGAACTGTATATGGATCAGGTACGAAAGCTTATAGCTCGTGAAGGTTACGGTGAAGCAAGGGCAATGGAGGAAGCGGAAAAAACTGTTCCTATGGAGAATCACAGTGAATTTCAGAGCGGTCTTGCAGTTAAATTCAGTTCACTCAAAGGCTCGGATTTTGTTTCCACAGAAGAATATCTGTGGCTTTACAAAAATTCTATAAAATATGGCTTTATTCTTCGTTATCCTGAGGGAAAAGAATTGAGTACGGAAAGAGAATTCGATCCCACGCATTTCCGCTATGTAGGCAAAGAAAATGCTGCCCGTATGCGTTCTCTCAATATGACACTTGATGAATATATCTCCTACCTCAACGCAAGAAACAATTAGCAATATGGTAATTTGTGATTGTTCTGATTTAATATGCTGAATAAAATTATGGCTGTTGTGCTTTTTTGTTTGCACAACAGCTTTTTTATGCTGTCTTTCATTTTTAGAGTGTGATCATAATAGAATGTATGGGAGGGATATTATGATTGAAAAACGAGGTAAGGGAATGCTGCTGATAGTCATACAGCTTATAGTGAGTGCATTGATAGTAGCAGGAGCATTTACCGTAAAGCTGATAGGCGGTACATTACACGGTACAGTAGGAACATGGTTTTATGACAATTATAATAATTCAGTAATGCTGGGAAGTAAAGACGGTGTATTCCCGTTTTCAGATCCTGTTGAGGTGGAAGAAACAAGTACGGTAGCCCCCGGAATAGAAGCTGCTGCGGAGGTAAAGACAAGTGAAGCTGAGGACAAAAAATCTGACAGTTGAGATAAGTTTTCCGCTTGCTGCAGCGATAACGGCGGTACTGATAATTGACAGGAGTTTATCTTCTGCGATATGTCTTATTTCTGTGGTTATACATGAAAGCGGGCATTTATTTGCACTTTATAAATGCAAAGCATTCCCGAAAAAAATCACTCTTACGCTTTTTGACATAGCAATATCGGATGCACGAAAGCCTCTAAGAAATATAAAAGATGAACTTACAGTAGTAATGTCGGGTATCACGGCAAATCTTACAGCTGTAATAATATGTATCGGACTTAAAATGGAATTTGATAATGAATATCTGGATTATTTTCTGTATTCAAATATGACGCTTGCCGTATTCAACGGCTTACCTGTATATACACTTGACGGAGGACAGGCACTTAATATCATTCTTTGCAGGATAACAACATTTCATAGGGCAGAGATCATACTTAATACAATATCGTTTATTGTTCTTGTACCGATGTTCATTGCAGGAATTTTAGTATTGTTTGAATCAAAATATAATTTTTCTCTTCTGCTTATATCAATATATCTTGCTGTTCTTATAATATCTGACAGAAAAAAGGGTTAAGTTTTTTGCAAGATCGATCAAGTGAAAAAATAACTGCTGCAGCTACAAAGAACTGCAACAGTTATTTTAATGTAGTTAACGACACTAATTCTTTGATTTTGTCATCCTGAGCGAAGCGAAGGATCTTAAAAAGATTCTTCGCCGCTTACGTGCCCCAAGGGCATTTCCTACGGGCACTCCTCAGAATGACATAAAATAATTTATGGCATTTACTATAATTATTTAGTTGTATTGTCTATTGAGTTTTTGAGCTGTGAGAATGTTACACCGTATTTCTCGGCAATATCTTTTGCATAACTTACACCCTCAGGCGGTGCAAGAAATACTTTGTATGATCTTTCGCCATCATGTATTCCCGTTATAAGACTTGCAACATTCATATCTCCCTCAAGAGAATTCATTTCTTCGGGATGCATTGCAAGTTCATGCATATGCGTATTGAATATTGTCCTCGCTCCAAGGTATCGGAGAGCCCTTACAACATCCTTGGCTATATAAAGTCCTTCTGCGAATGAGGTGGTAGCAAGTGATTCATTGAAAAGCAGAAGACTTTTATTAGTGGCAACTGCAAATATCTCACTGAGACGTTTTGATTCTTCTCCCAATCTGCCAAGGTTTACTGTCTGATTTTCGTCTGCAGGGAAATGGGTGTATATATTATCAACAGGAGATATACTTGCATATTCTGCAGGAACATACAGACCGTGCTGTGCCATAAGTACAAGATGTCCCACTGCCTGAGTGAAAGTCGTCTTACCTCCGCGGTTAGGACCTGTCATGATATATATTCCATGCTCCATTGTAAAATCAATATCATTGCTTATTATGTCTATCTTTTTGCCCTGAGCCTTCTGTACTGCAAGCTTGAAATTGTACAGACCTTTTGAATGTATCTCTCTTTTTTCAATATCCGTTATTTCAGGCTTGCACATCTTTATGCCCATTCCCATAAGCTTATTGCAATACTCAGCCCAGCGGATATAAAACAGAAATTCGGGAATAAGCTTTGTAAGACTGTAACCACTTACATTTACATATTTATTAAGTCTGTTTTTCAGCTGTTTTACAGTAGAACCCAGCATTTCCGTTACAACTCTGCTGAGGGGACTCATAAGCGGGTCTTCTCCAGCCACTTTGCCTACTGTATGTATTTTTGTCATGCCGTCAAATGATGCCCCATTATGTATCTGACTCTTTTTCGATGTAAAGTCAAGAAATTTGCTCAAAACACCCGGTTTGCTGAATGCTTCATTATTCAGTGAAACTATACCGACCTCTACCGGACGCATATGACTGTCAAGGTTTACTCCCAATGATACACTGCGGATATTTCCTACTTCCGCCATAAGCTCTTTTATATCCTGATAAAGAAATTCAAATCCGCTTTCTCCGTAAATCGAATTTACATAATCCTTCAGCTTTATAAGTCCTTCGGATTTTATGTCATTATTCTCAAGACTTTCATTTATTCCCGATATGCAGTTTACATATACATCCAACTCCTGCAAACGATTTATAAGCTGCCATATAGGCTCTGCTGTATTATCCTTTACCGAACGCTCAAGGTCTTTCAGATAATCAAGCTCATCCAAAAGTTCCTTTATCTTATCCCTGAGACTTGGGAATTTCAGTATATCCTCGAATATATCACAGCGGTAACGTATTACTTCTGGGTCGCTTACCAGTTTTGTCATCATTCTCTGTATAACAGTATGTTCATAATCGCTTTCAGCTATCTGATCTACCATATGCTCTATCGAAAGGTCATTGCAGGTCTCATTGCTGAGTGTACAGAATTCAGGCTCTTTTCCTTCGGGGTACAATAAACTGAAATTCATAATTTTTCTCCTCTCTGTTTTTGAGATTTTTCCTTGCCTCTGATAAAATTATAAATGAAGTACCTGTTAAAGTCAATCAACGCTCAGCCGCTTATCTCAACTGTACGGATAATATTTCAACTGCCGGATTATCAGTTAATAAGAGGTTTATCCCTTTTTGTCAGCATAACAAAACCGAAATATTTTTCACTTTGCAATTCTTTGGCATAAATAAGAAGAGGAAGTACGGATAGTTCCCTGTCATATGTATATGCCTTGATTATACCCTGATTTGTTTCTATCTCCGAACAGTTTACAAATTTTTTATCCGTCAGCTTTGTCATGCAGTCAATAGTTTCATTTTTATTCAGATTTGTATGTTTTGAGATAAGGTCTATTGAAACAGGTATATTTTTTCTGCTATAAAGATATTTCAGAATTTCAAGTATTCTGCTGTCCGAAAGAACGGAAAATATCTCTGTCATTTCTCCTGTACTCCCTAAATATTCTGATATGCTGCCCTCTGGCTCAGGCATAAAAAAGAAATATCTCGCATTTTTATTCAGCCTTGCCGAAACAAGTCCCCCATCATAAATAATTCTTGAAAAATAATCACTTCCCGTTTCATCCTCTTCAAGTGCTTCAACAATTTCGGAAGTGAAATTATTTTTCATAGCATTCTTTCCTGTAACTCCCATTTCTATATTCCAGCAAAGCTGAAATGCCCTTTTGAAAGCTTCACTTTCTTCCATTGAGCTTAGTTCCCTGACAATAGCAACATCAAGTCCGGGGTCGGTTTCCTTTCCGAAAAGATAGTCGATAGATACCCCCAGAACTTCCGCTATTTTTGGTAAAAGTAATGTATCGGGTGTAGCTCCCCTTTCCCATTTTGATATGCCCTGTGCAGTCATACCAAGTTCTTTTCCGAGTTCTTCCTGAGTTATGCCTTTTTTCAGTCTTAGTTCTCTGATACGTTTTCCGATATTTTCTGACATATTACTTCTCCGTTTCCCGTTTATTTTTATATATTATAACATTCCGGATAATATTTTACAATATTAAACATATAATACTTGATTTTCACACAAAAAAATATTAAAATGTAACTATGCGTAATTCGGAGGTGCATTATGAAAAAAGTTTCTTTGATACTCCTTTCAGCTCTGATAATCATTAGTACCTGTATTTTCAGCGGCTGTGCGGATTTTAAATTCAATCCCATAGGTACATGGGAATATACTGATGATATTCTTTATGTTGACGGTAAGGAAAACAATCATGTACATAAGGAAGAAATGCAGTATGAAAGTATGCAGTACCATTTTGAAAAATCGGGTACGGGATACATCACAGTTGATGACTACAGAACGATAGATTTCACATATGAATATACAGATGAAACTGTAGATATGACAATGCACGTTCCAAAGCCGACAAACCGAGAAAGTGATGTTGAATATGTCGATGTTCATTACAGACTTGAAACTCCCTCTGACGGTACTCCTATGAAGCTTATCCGCACCGTTGAAGAAGATGTTGATGACGGTGAAGGGGGTAAAGTACATCTTAAAGAAGAATATGTTTTAACAAGGCTTTAAAAAACACAACTGCCGCACTTTATCAGCTTTTTGTGCGGCAGATTTTTTGTTTATTTCATAAGGAAGTGGAAAAATGAAGAAAAAGGAAATTAAATCAAATTCCGATTTTGTAAACGGACTTTTTGACGGGATTCCTATAGGACTGGGATATTTGTCAGTATCATTCGGTTTTGGAATAATGGCGGCAGGAGCAGGAATATCTGTTTTTGAAGCATTTATGATCTCGCTTACAAATCTTACATCGGCAGGTCAGGCTCAGGGGGTAAGTATTATCGCAGCCGGAGGAACTCTTTTTGAAATGGCTTTAGTGCAATTCATTATCAACATACGATATGCACTTATGGCTCTTTCCCTATCCCAAAAACTCGATGAAAGCTTTACTCTGCCTCACAGATTCCTTGCCGCATACGGCATAACAGATGAAATATTTGCTGTATGCTCAACAAAGGAGGGTACTATTAAACCTAAGTATATGTACGGGGTCATAACAATATCCACTCTCGGCTGGGTATCGGGTACGTTTCTGGGTGCAGCAGCCGGAGAAATTCTGCCTGCTTCAGTAACATCTGCACTCGGTCTTGTACTTTACGGTATGTTCCTTGCAATTATCGTTCCACCGGCAAGAAAACATCTCGGTATTCTTTTTACTGTCCTTAGTGCCGCATTAATGAGCGTCATATGCAGATTCTTTTTCCCTGACATTTCGGGAGGTTTTGCTGTTATAATATGCTCAGTTATTGCCGCAGTTCTTGCCGCTTTGATATTCCCTAAAAAAGAACAGGAGGAAGTAAAAGAATGACTATTGCCGCATATATTGTTGTTATGGCAGGTGTAACATACCTTATTCGTATGCTGCCGTTTGCATTTTTCAGAAAAAAGATAAAATCGACTTTTCTCAAAAGTCTGCTTTATTATGTTCCTTATGCCGTACTCAGTGCCATGACGATACCTGCTGTATTTTACAGCACGGGAAGTTTTCCGACTGCCATTGCAGGAACAGTTATTGCTTTGATCTTAGCTTATTTTGACCTGCCTCTGATAGTGGTTGCTCTTGCCGCATCACTCACTGCTTTTCTTACAGGTTTTATATTTTAATCGAGGTGACCGACTGTGAAAATAGTTCTTACAGATGCACAAACAGTAATTGATGAAAAAGTTAATGCCGATATACTTAGACAATTCGGTGATATTACAGAATACGGACTTCTTCAATATGAAGAAGTTGCCGAAAAAATAGCCGATGCCGATATGGTTATCTGTAATAAGACACTGCTCAATGAACATACTCTCAGCCTTGCAAAAAATCTTAAATATATAGGTCTTTTTGCTACAGGCTATAATAACATTGATATTGAATACTGCCGTAAAAATAATATAACTGTATGTAATGCAGGTTCTTATTCGACCTCTGCTGTCGCACAGCATACATTTGCCCTTATACTTGAACATTACAACAAAGTTTCTCTCTACAACAAATATGTTCAGGATGGTCTGTGGAAATCAAGCCCGACTTTTTCTCCTTTTATATATCCTCTCAGTGAGCTTTCGGGGAAAACCTTAGGCATTGTAGGACTTGGTGCAATAGGACAGGCTGTTGCCAGAATATCAAATGCTTTCGGTATGAATGTTATTGCATTTAACAGAAGTGTGAAAAATATCCCTGATGTTCAGCAGGTCAGCTTTGAAAAGCTTCTTTCAGAAAGTGACATTATAAGTGTACATTGTCCGCTTAACAAAGATTCGGAAAATATGTTCAACGAAAATACATTTTCAAAAATGAAAAAGGGGGCTGTTTTCGTAAATACCGCAAGAGGAGGAGTCATGTCCGAAAAAGCTCTTTTTGATGCACTTGAAAGCGGTCATCTGGGGGGAGCTTGTATAGATACACTTAGTGTTGAGCCTATGGAAGAAGACTGCATACTTATGGGGGCAAAAAACTGTATAATAACCCCTCACATTGCATGGGCTCCTATAGAAACAAGACAAAGACTTATGAATATTGTGGCTGATAATATCAGATGCTTTTTAAATGGTAAACCCAAAAATTTAGTATCATAAAAAATTCAATGTCATTAACTCAATACTGTTACCCTGTCATCCTGAGCGGTGCCCGTAGGAAATGCCCTTGGAGCACGAAGGATCTTTTGAATAAATCAGCTATTTATAAAAGATTCTTCGTTAAGTTAATGACACCAATAAAAATTCCCCGTACTATACAAAACTGCAAAAGTACGGGGGATAGTTTTTTATTCTGTTCTGAGTGCTTTTACGGGATCTTGCTTAGCTGCTTTCTTTGAAGGGATAAATCCACCTATAAGTGTAAGCACTACGCTAAGCACTACAAGTATTATTGCTCCTGTAACGGGAAGTATAGCATTGACATTATCATTTTCAGCTACCGCATGAATAATGGCATTTCCGGGTATAAGCATAAGAAGTGTTATTCCTATTCCTATAAGTCCCGAAGTAAGTCCTATTATGAATGTTTCCGCATTGAATACCTGAGAGATATTCTTTTTGGAAGCACCTATTGCACGAAGTATACCTATTTCCTTTGTTCTTTCGAGTACGGAAATATATGTTATAATTCCTATCATTATTGATGAAACGATAAGTGATACCGCAACAAAGGCTATCAGGACATATGAAATTACATTTATTATAGTTGTAACGGATGACATAAGAAGTCCCACATAATCGGTATATGTTATCTTATCTCCTTCATCTGCCGAATTATTATATTCTTCGATACATTCGGATATTTTATCCTTCGCTTCAAATGTGTCGGCATATATAGAAATCGACGAGGGGGCATCCTTGCTGACAACTCCGAAATTACGCATATTATCATCATAAGTTCCGGGTGATATATACTTGTCATATACATCAACAAGTGTTTTTGTATCAGCTGCCTCTATAAATTTGTCAAACTGCTCTGCAAGCACCGTTTCGGAAGGCATTTGTCCCGACTGAGATGCCGGCATGAAGCCTGATATAAATTTTGCTTTTTCCGATACACCCATTTTGAGACAGAATGATTTTGCATCTGCTGCTTTTGTTTCATCATCCTTCGGGGAAAAGCTTACACCGCTGACAATATTTACATCTTTATTCTCTTTCTGTGCCTTTACTATTTCGCTGTTATCGGCATAATTTATAAGATAATCTGTGAGTTCCTTTGTATAGCCGAGTACAGTGCTTATGATCCTTGATGCATCATCATCCTTTGAACGTATCACACCTGTTATTTTAAGAGTGACCGCATTTTCCATAAGCGGCTCTATTTCAGTAACAGTTCTTGCCTTTGAATATGTTCCGTTGGTATTTTTTGTATAATAGTCACTTGCGGGAAGAATATATATTTTTGTTTTGCATATATCCTCGTAGCTGAATTTCTTTTCATCAAATTCAACCTTATCACCGTTTCCGATCTTCTTTATCATTTCCTTGTATTCTTTTGAAGGCAGGATACCGAGTTCATAAAAAACAGCAAGAGGTATTTCACTGTCATGGTCAAGTACAAGAAGTATTTCATCATAATTTTCGGGGTATTTTCCGTATACAAGATCATAGTTTTCTGTTATTGCCGAAGCTGTACCTTTACCGTCTGCTCCGGGTAATATCTGGGAAAGGTTATTATTCTCTCCCGATGATGCCATTGCACTAAATACGGACATTCCGCCTGCATCTGATGTTTCGGTGCTTATTCCGAAAGCGGATGTAAGCTCTTCATTCAGTGTGCTTCCGTCAAGGTTTACAAGTGTACCGTCAGGGTCATAGCTGAAAGCACCGAATTTGGTGTCATAACTGTATACGATACCGTTTTCACCTACATATTCGTTTATTTCACAATCAGGATCATCAAGATATTTCTTGAATTTTGTAAGGTTGTTTGTTGTAACACTTGAGGTAAATGCCGAAAAGCCCTGCATACGTGAATTATCTGCATATACAGCATCAAGATCGTGGTCATGTTCATTTTTATTTTCATTTGACATATCCACAAGTGCACTAAGGTCAATGCTTTGTGCATCTATCGTTATAGGATAAGAGGACATTGCATCTCTTTGAATATCATTTATATATGTATTGACACCGTTTGAAAGAGAAAGTATAAGTGCAATACCGATTATTCCTATAGACCCTGCAAATGATGTAAGAATAGTACGCCCCTTTTTCGTTTTAAGGTTATTGAAACTCAGGGAAAGTGATGTTAAAAATGACATTGAAGTTTTGCCCATATTTTTATACTTCGGCTCTTCCTCACTGACATTTTCGAGAATAAACGGATCTGAATCCGAGGTTATTTTTCCGTCACGTAGATTTACTGTTCTTGTGGCGTAATTCTGAGCAAGTTCCGGATTATGCGTTACCATGATAACAAGTCTGTCCTTTGCCACCTCTTTGAGCATATCCATTACCTGTACACTTGTTTCACTATCAAGAGCACCTGTCGGCTCGTCTGCAAGAAGTATATCAGGGTCATTGACAAGTGCTCTTGCAATGGCTACTCTCTGCATCTGACCGCCCGAAAGCTGATTAGGTCTTTTATGCATATGTTCCTTAAGTCCGACCTTTTCAAGTGCATCTGCCGCCCTCTTTTTTCTTTCGCTTCTTGACACTCCTGAAATGGTAAGTGCAAGCTCAACATTTGAAAGTATGTTCTGATGCGGTATCAGATTATAGCTTTGAAAGACAAATCCTATTGTATGGTTGCGGTAGGAGTCCCAATCCCTGTCCTTATACTTTTTTGTAGAGATACCGTTGATTATCAGATCACCGCTGTCGTAGCGGTCAAGACCTCCCACAATATTCAAAAGTGTGGTTTTACCTGAACCGCTGGGCCCGAGTATCGCTACAAATTCATTATCACGGAAACTCAGACTTACATCATTCAGTGCGGTCTGTTTAAGTTCTCCTGTGATATATTCCTTTTTGATATTTTTCAGCTGAAGCATCCTTTTCTCCTTTCATCATAAAAAACGAAGGTTAAATTCCCTAAGGTAAAATTACACCAATAAGTATAAATGTTAATTATCCCTTTGTCAATAACTATTTAGGTTTGTAAGTAAGCCTGTCAGGGTGAAATTTAAAATATCCGTATATATAAGGGAATAAAAGGTAAAAATAAAGACGGGGGTGCTGATAATAATGAACAGATATAAATACAGTAAATCAAAAAAAAGTATGGTCAAAAATAATATCGGCTTTTATATTTCACTTGCACTTTGTCTTGTCG
>Ga0326511_10001117_pt1 | contig 22645 bp, 31 predicted proteins | sample 0_2496_0518_D_FD_203701 | JGI IMG/M metagenome (GOLD analysis project Ga0326511, IMG submission 203701) | Bovine rumen microbial communities from UC Davis, California, United States - 0_2496_0518 | ecosystem: Host-associated > Mammals > Digestive system > Stomach > Rumen | place: USA... | reverse complement strand
GTTGCTTACGGTTTTAGAACATCTAAAAAAGGCTAGGATTTTGATTTCCTAGCCTTTCCCTTTTTTTGAATTAGTCCACGAAATCTCTTGTGGCAATCATCTTCAAGGCTTCTTCATCGCTCAAAGTTTCATCATCAAGAACATATTTCTTGATTTCTGCCAATGTCATATTTCTGCCTGTTACAAAAACACCGTTTTCACCTTCGCAAATTTCTTCAATGCTAAAATAAGACTTGCGAACAATGTACATATCTCTTGGCTTTCCATAGCAGTCAACGGATGGAATACATTTCACGCAGTTTTTATGAACACGAATTTTGTTGTTTGAGCCTTCCTGACTCACAATGAAATGCTCGTCATCTTCTTTCTGAACACACCAATTACCGAGAATATAGCAATCAAGGTTGAATGAAGAATCAAGTGTATACGAGTGTGTATTCTTCCAACCAGGAATCTGAACGGTTTCTACCGATTTTCTTCCAAACTTAAAGAACTTGTCCAAATCAGCACCATTCTGAATCTTGTCGAATGCCTTGATAACTCTCGGGAACTTCTCACCAACTAATGCTACTCTCATAATAATCACCTCGTTATGTTTGTTTTATTTAAGTTGTTTCTCAACTTATGTTTATATAATAAACTACTTTATATTTTTTGTAAAGTGATTTTTAGAAAAAAATAAACTTTATTCTATTGAAATTATTAAATATAATAATCTATAAGGAGTGCTATAATGACAGTAATGCTTGAATTGACTAACTGAAATACAGAAATTTTCAAAACTGAAAATTACATCATCGGAAAAATTGAAGATTTCCACCCGATGATTTGCAAAATATCAATCTATGATAACGGAAAGAAATTGAAATCAGTTTCAAGACCTTTCAAATTTTGGTATAAGCATTTCACATTCAAATCAGAAAAAGTTCAATATCAATTGAAAAAACTTATGAGGAATTGAGTCAATTTAGCAATTAACAAGGAGTCAATTTAGCAATTAACAAGGAGTCAAATTATGAAATACAGTACAAATTATAATATGAATAAGCCTGAATTAAATGAACAATACAGACTTAGCCATTGGAATGAAAATACAGATATTATTGATACTGAACTAAAAAGAAATGCTGATAATATTTCAACGGAAACGACAAGGGCAACGAGTGCAGAAACCGCCTTGCAGAATCTGACCAATTCAGCTTTTAAGACAACTTTGTTCAATTTCTGTTATCCAATTGGAGTCACCTACGTGCAGTACCCTCAGCAAGAAAGCCCGAACGTGCTTTTTGCTGGAACCGACTCTGTGTGGCAGGTGATAGACTACGGTGGAGCGTTCTTCCGTGCCCAAGGTGGAAACGCCGAGACGTTCTCAGAAAAAACGGACGATTTAAAGTTACAATCGGACTGCATCAAAGAGACCACTGTCTCGGTCAGCGGTGGTTCACATAGTCATGGCGGACAGACAGGAAATGTAACAGGAAGTGGTACTACTTGGGAGCATAATCACCCTATTAATAAGACTGGTGCAAATGCGGGCAGGAATGACTCTGGTTACTTGACAGTTGCTGACCACCAATCAGATTTCACAGGTACAATAAATTCGTTCAATGCAAACTTGCAACATACACACTCAATTCCTGACAGTGGTAACTTGACAATGACTGGCACTATCGGAGCAGAGAACACTGAAACAAGACCGAAAAACTACACAATCCGTGTATGGAAGCGGATTGCATAAGTTTATGCTGTAAGGATTATGCGATTCTTTTCCATATCCTTACAGTGTAGTTCATAACAGCATACCTCCATATCAATTAAAAAAATTTGAAAAAGAATCAAAGGAAGGTGAAAAATGAAAGCGAAAGACACCTCACATATCGGAATGATTGTCGGGGCAGTAGGTTTGATAATGACCTTTTTAATTGTGATGACGAAATTCATCATATATAGTACCTGTCCATCGGTCGAAGATGTGAAGGCACTTATTCTGATTGGAATCGCTCCATCAATCCCATTCTGTCCAGTCTATATTTCAACATGGTTTGATAAAATCATTGAGTTGAAAAACGGAAAGTCAACAGAATAACTATTTATATGATCAATCCCATATATTATAATTGAGGGTAGTATGAAACTAGACGAATTTATTAACAAATATACCAAAACAAAGGTTGATTTTGATGGTGCTTTTGGTTCTCAATGTGTGGATTTATTCAGACAATATTGTAAAGATGTTCTGAATCTTCCACATACAGGGGCGGTCGAATGTGCTAAAGACTTAATTCTGAAATACGCCAAACTTCCATTAGAAATGAAATATTTCAAAGTCAGTTCCTATGGTGAAAGTGGCGACATTGTAGTGTGGGATTCAACCGTGACAAATAAATACGGTCATGTCGCAATCTACATATCTGACATTGGAGTTGAAAACATTCTTGTTTTCGAGCAGGACGGATTCAAGCAGGACGGTGCGAAATTCAAAATCAGAAGCAAGAAAAATATTCTTGGATTTTTGCATAAAAGGGAGGATTGAGAATGAATCCACCACCATTCAATGTGAATGCTATAACTATCGGAACAGTAATAGCCTTCATCAGTGCAGTCGGAGTGATTTCAGGCTTTTTCGGGAAATTCTTCGCTCAAATTTACAAAATAAAACAGCTAGGTGAGAAGCAGGAAAAATTGGAGCAAAGAATGGATAATTTTGAAAAAGTACAGATTCAACAGAAATCTGAATTGATTGATAAGGTTGAGGAAACCAATAATGCGGTCAACTTGATTTGTTCAGCAGTTTCAGCGTTGATTGATGATTCATTGCAAGACAATCAGGAATCCAAAAAACAATTACGTGATATAAAGCACAAACTTGACAATAAAAAGGAGATTGTATGAAAGAATTGGACATTGAAATTTCTGAAAAAGTTGCAGAAGAGGCAGGCAAGCAAACGCAATAAAAAAAGGATGTTGATAAAATCAATGGTGAACTCATCTTATCTGAAAGGCAACGAAAGATATTTGAAATGTTCTACCTGAAAAAAACAAAACATCGACTTCATCGCTGATTCATTATGCGTTTGCCGAATGGTTGTGAATAATGAATTGAAAGTAATAAGAATTAAGATAGCAAGAATTCTTGAATTAGAAGAATAAAAAGACGGTGCTTATTTTAGCACCGTCTTAAAAATCATTTCCAATCAGAAAAATTATTTGCTCTTTCAACAAGTCTTTTTGCAACGCCATAAGAGCAGTCAAAATTATCCATAAGCCAATGAATATTTTTCAATTTGTTATCGCCATTTTCATAACGCTTATTATAGCGTAGGGTTTCAATTCCCGAATAACAGTTTTCCAACACCTCAATGATTTCATTTCTTTTCATACTTAACTCCTTGCAAGGTTCTTTATCCTTACATTCATTATAATAAACTACTTTATAAAAAAAGTCAAGTAAATTATATAAAATATAATGAAAAAAAAAGACCTGAATCATCAACGACAATTCAGGTCAAAGGAGATATATGAATTATTTTTTTAACTCGCTATATTCTAACATAGCGTCTGCAATTTTGTAACAAGATTCAGCAACTTTATTTAAATCCTCACGGTTTTCAATTAAATATCGACCCATTCCTGAAAGAACCTGACCTGCAAAATAATCACGCAACGTAATCTTTGGAATCTTATGGTTAATACTTAGTATACTTTCCATAGCTTTTTCTTCAATTATACTTATACTCATTTTCTAACTCCTTAAAACAATCCAGTAAAAGCATTACAAAACTTGCAAAATTCTTTTTCATTTTCCCGTGCTCCCAAAGCCACTTCCACCTCGTTTTGTTTCTGAAAGTTTATCAGTGACTTCAAATTCAATATCAGGAACTTGTCTAATTGCACATTGACAGATTCTTGAGCCGTTTTCAACATAAATCGTCATATTGAAATTATTGATAAGACAAGCCATGACTTCGCCTCTGTAGTCATAATCAATAGTTCCAATTCCAATGTCAACTCCATTCTTGGTCATTCCACTTCTAGGTCTGATTATCATTTCATAACCTTTCGGAAGTTCAACAGCAAAACCAAGTGGAATCAATTTTCTTTCATTGGGTTTAATTTCAATAGGTGTTTCACATCTTGCGTAGCAATCAGCACAAACTGCACCATCTGTTTTGAATTCAGGTGCTTTTCCACCTTCAAAAAGTTTAATCTGTACTTTCATTTAAGCCACCTGAATAGTTGAACCTGATTTGTGCAATGCAAGATGGAAAAGGGTATCGAAATCAAAATCCTCCGCTTTTCTTACGCTTGCACTACCAATACATTTGCCCTTAGAATAAATGAAAACTGAAGTCATTGTAGTATCTACTTCATACTGACCATATTTTGTAAAAACATTCTGATTAAATTTCATATTTTCCTCCAACACTTAAATTATAGAATGGCAAACTAAATTTTTTCATCGATATTTAATTTCAATGCCCTTTTTTTAAGGGCTATGCTAGCATTTTTCCAAAATCTAGCCATATCAACATCCTTTTTTCTATAAGCATAAATAGCTTTCAAGCAACATTCATCACTCATGTTCATTAAATATTCGTACATAATATTATCCTATTTTACCCTAAGATACATGATTCCAGCCCCAACTAAAAAACCAAAACTGCCCCAAAACCCATTACTTGTCAAGCGTTTTTGTTTTAACTCTTTCATTTCTCTGTTTAAGTTCTTCAATGATGTTTCGGCTAGCATCAATTGATAATTTAAGTTGTTCATTTGTTCGTTTAACGTCTTGTTCAATTCCAATTGAACTTTCAATTTCTCCTCCAATTTTTTCAATTGTTCGTTCTGTTGATTTACAAGTGTTTCCTGCTTGTTCAATTCTTGCTCCAACATCAGAATCAAATCTAAATCGCTTTTTTTTAAAAATTCTTGTGAGAATGATTGAGGCGATAAAAACAAAACAAGAAATAAAACCACCAAAAAACATTTTAATTTTTTCATTCATATATCCTCCATTACTTATATTATAGGATTTTAACTTAAAATATTTTATATTTTCAAGGAATATTTGAAAATCTACTATCGAATTTTTCATTGGACTTTAATTCCATATACCTTTCACGCAAAGTCGCATTAGTGCCTAAAAAATAACCTGCTAAAAAAGCGTTGAAATCATTTGAACTTGAACCTGTCTTTTCTTTCATGAGATTACTCCAAATTTGGAATAATTCGGCAATCACACCATTATTTTCAACAGTTTTCAATGAATCGGTCAAAAGTGAATGCGGGCTAATTGTTTTCATTTTGTCACCTGATTAATATTAAAATCATACATTGTCACCTCAATTATTTTTTTAACAATATAAGGTTTTGAAAGCACTCCAAGTTTCATTAAGCGATTAAACTCAGTCTTTGAAATTACAGGTGTAATTTCATACCAACCTTTATAAAAAGATTGAGTAATAAGCTGATAACAATTTCTATTGAACATAATTTTATCTTTGTTTGTGCCAATAAAATGTTTTCCAGTGTTCATTACTTTAACTTCAATCATTTTATCACCTCGCTTTTATTATAGGATTGCAGGCTGAAAAATCGCCTGCAAAACCTTCTATTCAATTTTAGTTTCGATAATTTTATTAGGATTATATTTCTTTACCATAGAAATGATTTCATTGAACTGTTCTTCTGTTTCAACTGAAACTCTCTCCCAATCATCATTAGCAACTTTCATAAAAAATTTCTTTTCATATTCAAAAGAGATTTTCTGGTGATAGCCATACTGATAAAAGTTTGCGGTAATTCTTTCTGGTTTATTATCCCATATTGTTATGGTTTCTTTCCTTGTATCTCTTAACTGTTTTGCAATTTCCACAGCTTCTGAAATTGTTTTTGGTTTTGCAAGAACATTATTTTTTGAATCTCTTATCTGAATATAAATCATATTGCACCTCCAAAGTAGTGTTTTATTTTGCAGACTTTATTAACCTACATTTATAAATATAAACTACTTTATATTAAAAGTCAATAGATTTTTAATAAATATTTTATAAACTTTTTATTTATTTTTTCTAAATTTTTGAAATCATAAAACAATCTATTATTAAGTCATGGAAGTTAGACAGATAGCAATCAATTTTATTAAAACTTTATCATCAAACGAAAAAGAAAAATTAAAAGTAATGCTTGCTCATGGAATCACTTGTGGTTCTGACTATGCTAGGCAGAATGAAATAGAACCTCTTTAATTAACTGAAGAATTGAAATCCTATGAAGATGAGGTTAAGGCAATTTCAGAAATGATGTAAAAAAAATAACCGCCTTGTGATTTATCCTAATTGCAACAAGGCGGTTATTCATCTCACCATTTTAGTCGGTAAGCCACTTGATGTCACACCATACGGTGCTATTCTGATTGAAGGACTCGAACCCTCACCGACTGCACCAAAAACAGTCGTGCTACCTTTTACACTAAATCAGAATGACATAAGAACTCCAAAGCGTATTTTTCACCTACCGTTGGAGGTTATCGTAGGTGGGATTTGAACCCACAAGCCTAATGGCAACGGATTTTAAGTCCGCAGAATTTACCGATTTCTCCACTACGATAAAAAATCAACCTATAATTATTATAGGGTATTAAAATGAAATTTTTGCGTCCATATAAGAATATGGCAAAAATTCTTTAGTTATTTTTATCGCTTTCTCAATATCAAATCTAATAGATTCAGCTGGGTTTATTTTGAAATTAATTGTATCATAACATTCTAATAATTTTTCAATTAAATTTTCATATTTAGTTTTAATTTGCATAAATTCCTCATAAGTTGTTAAAGGCATTGTTATTGACATTTCGGACTTTTTCATTTTTATTCCTCCTACTTTTGGCTGATTTTTTCCCATTCTCAACACACCAATCAGTCGTCCTTAAAGTATACCTTTTGTTTATGGATTTGTTCCTGACCTGCTCAATCTTGAGTTTCAGACAATTGAATGATAGATTATCACTGTTTTCGGCAGTAAAATCCAAAGCCTTTTCAATCATCATCAATTCCCAATCTTCAAAAATCATATCTATATCCTCAATGAAACTGCTTCGAAGATTTTATCGATATCTTCAGAACTTGCATTTTTTATAAATTCAAGAACTGAATCCACATTCAAAACTGTTACTTTTTCTGCAACTTTCTGCTCTACAACTGCCTCAAGTGCCTTTGTAATCATTTCCATTGTATCCATAGTTTACTCCTTGTAAGGTTTCTTCCTTACATTTATAAATGTAAAATATTTTCTAAAAAAGTCAATATCTTTTTAATAAATTTTTATTATTTTTAATATTTTTTCTTGCTTTATATCGGCTGAGAATATCTTCATTCATATCACCGCCTGCAAATAAACTTTCATTGGATTCATTATTCATGACTTGTTTCAAATCCTTATTCCTGCGTTCAAGTGTGTTCATAATATCATTTTCAATACTATTATCGAGAATCAAATAGTATGCCATGACTGAGTCTGCTTCCTGACCAATTCTATGTACTCTATCCTCTGCCTGTTCATGCTGAGGAGCAGTTGTCCCAAACTCAACAAAAGCAGTAGCACTTGCCTTGGTAAGTGTCAATCCAACACCGCTTGCCTTAATCTGACCGATGAATAATTTTATTTTAGGGTCATTCTGAAACTTATCCACAATATTTTGTCTTTGATTAGGCGGTGTTTCACCAGTTATCCCTACAGCGATTTTTCCAAATTCCTGCATTAAAGAATCATAGGTAGAGTGATGATAGATGAATACCACCAACTTTGAATTTATTTCTAGATAATCCTTAATCCATTGAATAACCGCTTTTTTCTTGGCTTCAAAAGCACCTTTTTTAAGTTCTGCAATATGACCTAGTTGGGATTTTTTATCTTTTTTTCCTGAAACTATGTCCTGTTCAAATTGCCTATCAATTTCATCATATTTTTTTCGTTCACTTTCCGAAACATTCATCGGAACGACAGCCCGAATTTTTGGCGGTAATTGTTTCAAGACATCTTTTTTCAACCGTCTAATCATGAATTTAGAAATCATTGAATGAAGTTCTTCAGCGTTGCTTAGTCCATCAAACTTCCAACCAAAATAACTTTTAATTGGGTCACAATATCTCATAAGATATTTATAACGATTTGAAAATTGAATCGGGTCAAGAATATGCAGGCAAGTAAAAAATTGACTTGTGTGTGTTTCATAGGGTGTTCCACTAATAAATAATTTTTTGGACTTCTTTATTGTGGAACATATTTGATTTACTGCCCTTGCCCTTATTGTCTCAGGCTCAGCAATATATTGAACTTCATCCGCAATAATTGTTCTAAACGGAATCTTGGAAAGTTCATCGCACCAACCATAAACAGGAATTGTCTTTTTACGGAATGGCATGTCTGCCTCTTTTGCTTTTTTGCGTCTTAGCAATTCTGCCTCTTTTTCAGCCTTGTTTTCATTTCCTAGAATATCATAATTGATTATGAAGACAGGATATTTTTCAATAAATTCTTCTGAAAAATATTCAGGTGTTTTGCCGTTGAGAATGTAGGAATTGAGCCTAGCCCATTTCTTAATTTCATTCTGCCAATTCTGTTTAAGGCTTGCAGGACAGATGACTAATGCGGGCAAACTGTTTTCTTTTAATCTCAAAAACATACTTGCTTGTGGTGTTTTTCCAAGTCCCATTTCGTCGGCAAGTAAAATATTTGAAGACATAGACAGCATTTGTTTTACACCATCTTTTTGAAAAGGGAATAATTTTTGAAAGTTTACATCTTCAATTTCATTTTGATTATTTTCTTTTTTAGGTTTTTCAGATAGGAATATCTTTGCAGAATCGTCAAACGGATAACCAGCCTCAAAAAGTGTTCTTGCGTTTTTTCTTGTTGGCGGTAAACAATATACACCGATGTCTTGCAAATATTCTGAATATTCAGATTGTTGTGCTAATTCAAGTACAACTTTGTAATCTTTACCACGAGTCAATTGTACACAAAGTCTTTCACCGTCATATATTACCATTATTTCACCTATAAATGGAATAAAAAAAGGGTGAGGATGAAATTTTTTTAGGAGTAAACTATTAACAATAGTGATTCACCCTCACCCCTTAACTACTTTTTTCAAGGTAGTAAAATAAAACACACTTTAATTCATTATAGGATTAAAAATCAAAAAATTAAAGTGCATATAAATTTTTTCGGTAAAATTCCCCAACTTCATTCCAAAGATTTGTTGCCTGTTCTCTAGAATAATGAAATGTATTCATAACAAGACTAATTGAAGGCTTCAATCTGCCTTTTTGTTCCCAAGTCCTACCTAAAATCCAAGCCAAAAGTTTATATGCTTCATATGAAAGATAACCTACTGAATATTGAAGCATTTCAGATAATGTAATATTTTCATACCTTGCTGGTAAAATATCAATTGGACTTACGTCAGGCTCACCTGTTTTGAAATAGTCTTCAATAAGATTGCCTTGTTGTCGCAAATAAGTTTTACAGAAATCATTGAGCCTTTTAAGTTCCCAAGATAGGTGAGTGCTGAACTTAGATTGTGAAACATCATAATCCTCAAGGCACTGACAATAAATGAGGAATCCTTGTGATTCAACTTCTTCATAATCAATGTTCCACTTTTTAGCATAAAAATGTGCTGATTTCCGAATGAGATTTACATACTTATCAAATTGACCTTGTTTCATTTTAGATTCTCCATGTGTTTTATTTTCTCATACATTAAACTACTTTACTATTTCAGTAAAGTAGTTTAATCATATTTTTAGAAATTCATACTAGAAAGTGATTTTGCTCCATCTTTTTCAGCCTGTTTTTGAGTACAATCGCCCAAGCCTTTGTACCAATAAGATGGAATCATATTATCAGCAAGAAGATTATTCACATGAAATAATCTGACATACCAACTGTCATAATGTTTTCGAATTCTCAAATAAACATGAGTTCCACCATTCTGTTTAAATTCCTGCAAGTTAGCAATCTGCTTTTCAGAAAGTTTTTTCATATTCTACCCTCCAAATGTGTTTTATGTAGTGTTTCTCACTACTCTTATAATATAAACCTTTTTATAAAAAAAGTAAAGAGTTTTTTTATAATAAATTTTGATTTTTTTGAAGAAATTATATGCAGAAAATTGATAAAATTTTATGAGGGGTGGTATAAAATTTATGTATAATATATATAAATACTATTTATTATAAATAATAAATAAAAGGGATTTTTTGAAATCCCTGAAATTATAACTTTTCAAAATAATTTTTTTTTTGAGATATTATTTTGAAAAACTACTAGAAGTTTTCTTCATAAAATCCTATAATAAAGTCATTGAGTTTAAGGAATGAATAATATTGTGCTCATTATTGATTCCTTAAAAAAGAATCTTCAAAACCTTTGATTATCTGCGGGCACAACTTCAGAAATGAAGTGCAGGTGATTAAAGGTTTTTTTTTATTTTAAGGAGTTTTATATGAATGAATTAAAAGTTATTAATGAACAGGAAGTTTTAGGAAAGAATTTTAGAATTTATGGTGATTTTGAAAATCCATTGTTTTTAGCAAAAGATGTTGCTGAATGGATTGATTATTCAAAAACTAAAGAAGGTTTTTATCAAGTTTCTCAGATGTTAGCAAATGTTGATGATGATGAAAAACTCACTATTAATATTCTTAATAGTGAAGGTAAAGCACATAATCAGTCTTTTCTCACTGAAAACGGATTGTATGAAGTTCTTATGCTTTCAAGAAAACCGATTGCAAAAGAATTTAAAAAAGAAGTGAAAAAGATACTTCATCAACTTAGGATAAAGGGTGGTTACATTACAGAAAAAGGAGTTGGTGCTATTCTTGATAATCCTGATTATTTAATGGAACTTATCAATGAATCGGGAAAACGACTTTTGGAAATGAGAAAAAGGGCGGAGATTGCAGAAAATAAAAATGCTTTACTCATGCATACTCCAAAATCCTATACCGTATCAGAGATAGCTAAAGAACTTGGCTACAAATCCGCAATTGAATTTAATAGGATTTTGAATAGGGATAAAATTCTTTTCAAAAGAAATAACACTTGGATTCCATACGCTGACTATTCAGAACAAGGTTATTTTGAAATAAAGCAGACTATTCTTGAAGATGAAACTGTAGTTTACAATCTGCGTGTTACTCAAAAAAGGCAGGGAATTTTTGATAAGTAAATATTCTGATAAAAATAAATTGTTTTAGTCCGTTTTACCTAATTTTTTTATTTTTTTTCTTTACATAATTAAATATATATATTATAATTTATGATAAATATTAGATAGAGGAGATTTTTTACTATGACTACCGAAGTTATTATGAAAAGAAAATTCAATAATTCTGAAATTAGACAGAGTTCAAAAACAGGATATTTTTGTGCTTCAGATATGGTAAATGCGGGAAATAAATGGCGATTTACAAATGATTTGAAACAGTTTAATTATTCACAATGGCTTAAAAATCCAACCACCATTGAGTTTATAAAAGCACTTGAAAATGAAACAGGAGAAAAAGCGATAATAAAAGGTAATGCAAAAAATAGTTTATCTTGGATTCACCCATTTTTATTTATTGACCTTGCACTTGCTATTAGTCCTGCTTTGAAAGTTAAAGTTTACAGATGGATTTATGATGATTTGATTAAATATCGTAATGATTCAGGCGATAGTTACAAGAAGATGTGCGGTGCTTTGTATTTGACGATTTCAAATAAATCAAAGTTTGAAGATGAAATAAAAGATTTTGCGGTTAAGATTCGTGATGAGTGTGGTGTTGAAGACTGGCAGACCGCCACACAAGAGCAGTTGAAATTGAGGGATAAAATTCACGAAAATATTGCTTTACTTTCAGACATCATTCGTGATAGGGAATTACTTTTGGAAACCGCCGTTAGAAAAGCAAAAGAGGATAAGTGATGAATTACAATATTAAAAAATTAAATGAAGTGAAATATTTCAAGCACAATCACATCATTATTTTAGCATATATGTGTCAATGGATTGCAGGAAAATATCAACCACTTCATAAAGAATTTGACGGTAGAATTTATTATTGGTTTTCACTGCAAAAAATAGCTGAGGATTTATCCTTGTCATATCAACAAGTTCAGCTGGCTCTGCGTAGATTAAAAAATCAAGATAAAAATGTTGATTATGTAACAGAGCCATTAGTGTACCAAAAAATGGATTTTCAAAATAACAGAATGTATCTTTCAGTTAATTTACCTGAATTGAAGAATCTTATTGAGTGTAAGAATGAATTGAAAGATTGCAGGATTAAATTTGATACACTTCAGAAAAGAATTGGTGGTAATACAATTCATACTAAGAGGATTGGAAAAATGGGAGCAGAAGCACTTTTTGATATTGAAAAACCTAGTTATTGTGTTGAGGCAGACGCAATTGTAAAATTGATTTTGAGAAAATATCCTCAATATTTTTCCCATAGAATCCCTGATGAAAAATCACTGGCAACTAAAACATATATTTCAATCTGCAGAGCAATTTCAGATTTATACAATGGCAGATTTATTCGTGAAAGAAGTTTGTGCGAAAATTTCCTAAATAATTCTCAATTCAACATTGAGGGTTGGCAATCAAAAATTAAGGCTGTAAAGGGTGATTGGGTTGCAGTGAAAAAACTGATTCTTGGAGCATTAAAGAATTTTGTTTTAATGCATGAAGAAAATAGAATGCCATACAGTAAAGAATATTTACAGACTAATCTTAATTTGTGGTTTTATGACAATGTATCAATTCAAGGCGAAGGTCAGTCACAATTCATTTTGTGCTTATTTGAACCTGAGTACATCAAAAAACACAACTCAGAAGTAAAGGCAGATAAAATCTTTGAAACACTTTCAAATACGGCTAAAAAGGGTGGAAATGAATTGTTCGGGATGAATACTTCAATGCCAGCAGGGATGTTCTGGGAAAAAATAAAAGAAATGGTTGAATGGGGCAAGAGTGCTTTTGAAGTTGAGGGTAATATTCAATATTGGATTAGTAGTGCGGGTGAGTTGCCATCCAAGTTTGCAAGTTATTGTAGGGAAAATGATATCAGTGTTTCATTGGCAACTGTTGACATAAAAAAGGCTGTGGAATCCAATGCCCCATGGACTTGGTTTGTTAAGGATGCTTGCTTGAAACATGGTTTGAATATTAGCCTTGCTGAATGTGTAGATGAATCTGATATGCTTGATTGTTACAAGTCTTCAAAAATAACTTTTGATGATATGGATGAAGTTGTGTTTTGATTCCTAGAATAAATTGAGGGACAAAAATGAAAAGGGAAAAATTAAACACACTTAATGAAAAGGATTTGATTTTAGGGCTGATAACTTCGGATAAGTTCTGCAAGGAAGTCGCTCCTATTTTGAATCCTAGACATCTTGAAATTGATTATGTGAGAATCGTTTCAACGTGGGTGAAAGATTATGTGAATAAATTCGGCTTAGCACCGAAAAAAGACATCTTGAAATTATACCGTGCCCACGTTGAAGAAATTTCCGATGAAAGTTTGCAGGATAACATTTTGACTTTCATCGAGAAAGTCGCTAGGGATTTTGACAATCAAAAGACCTTTAATGATGACTATGCAATTCAACAGGCAATTCAATATTTGAAATCTAGGTCATTGAAGAATTTTTCCGAGGATATTGATTCATACCTTACAACTGGCGAAATCGGAAAGGCTGAGGCACTCATTACCAAATATCGTAAAGTTGAAAAGGAAAGCGGTGAAGGTGTTTCTATCCTAGATGATTCTGAAACAGTCCTTAATGCTTTTATTGAGGAGCAGGATAAATTGTTTTCATTGAACGGTGATTATGGAAGACTTGTAGGTGATATTCACCGTGAAGACTTTATAGCATTTCTTGCTCCGATGAAGGCAGGAAAGTGTCTTGGATATGGAACAAAAATTCTTATGGCTGATGGCTCAATTAAAGAAGTTCAGAATTTAGTTGTTGGTGATAAACTTATGGGTGTTGATTCTACACCTAGAAATGTTGAGATTGTTTCCAAAGGATTTGGAAAAATGTACAGAATAAAATCAAGAGTAAATAAATTGGCTAAAAATAAAAAGCCTGATATTGATTTTATCTGCAACGGTGCTCACATTTTAGTTTTGAAGAATGCTTGGAAAGAATCTAAAATTGAAAAGTTCAATGTAAATGGAACTTTGAATGGTGAATACAAAAAGCATGGAAAAAACAATTGGTTGAAAGAAGATGAAATTGAAATTTCGGTTGAAGACTTTTTGAAACTCAGTCCATACCAGCGTGAACGGTACAAGCTGTTCAGAGCAGGTGTTGAATATCCTGCAAAAGAACACATTGTTCCGCCATATTTATTGGGTTTGTGGCTTGGTGATGGAACTTCATCTGCACCTTGCATAACAACTTTGGATTCTGAAATAATTGATTATTGTTCAGATTGGTGTAAAAGTGTTGGTGAAGATTTATTGATTTCATCAAGTTCAAAAAATGCGAATTTGAAATCATTATGGTTTAGAAAAAGTAAAAGCACTAGAGGTGTTTTTGGTAATGAACTCAAAAGATTGGATTGTTTTAACAACAAGCATATTCCTGAAGAATATTTGATTGATTCAGTGGAAAATAGATTGCAGTTGCTTGCAGGAATTATTGACACTGATGGATATTCAGACGGAAAATGTATTGAAATAAATTTGATGAATAAAACTTTGATTGAAGATGTGAAAACACTTTGTCAGCAATTAGGTTTTAAGACAACATTCATTGAAAATTATAAACAATACAAGGGAATGTATCCTGAAACAAATGGTTGGGCATATTCTTGGAGTGTAAAAATAACAGGTGAACTTTCCAAGATTCCAGTTAAATTAGAGCGTAAAAAAGCAAAGGATTCAAAGAAGTTTACAGAATTGAAAAATGCTTTCAGTTTTGAAATTGAAGAACTTGCTGATGATAATTATTACGGGTTTGTTCTTGATGGCGACCATAAATTTTTACTTGCTGATACAACTGTTTCTCATAATACATTCCAACTTATTGATTGCGGAATTGAGGCACTGAAAAATGGTTTGAATGTTGTTTTCTATTCCCTTGAAATGAGTAGAACAAATATGATAAAGCGAATTTGGAAAGCATTGTCAGGTCAGGTTACAGAGGACACTGAATTGACAATTCCTTATTTTACTGAAGATGGTTCTAAATGGGTTATTGAAAATAAAACTACTTTGAAAAAAGCAAGTTCAATTTTGGAAATAGAGAAAAAGCAGAAGTCATTGAAAAGAATGTTTAGAGGTGGTTCATTCAAGGTGTTTGCTGAGCCTGCATATAGTTTGACTGTAGAATCCTTAGAAACAAAACTTGATGACTTGGTTCATGACGGATTTATGCCTGATGTAATTATTATTGACTATGCGGACATAATGATGCCAAGTGATAGAAGTGCTGAATTGCGTAATCAGTTAGACGGCATTTGGAAAAGATTGCGTGCTATGGCTCAGAAAAGAAAAGCAGTTGTATTTACTGCAAGTCAAACTAATCGTGGTGCAATATCTAGGGAAGTTGAAGCAGAGGATGTGGCTGAGGATATTAGAAAATTAGCTCATGTTACATCTATGGTATCAATCTCAAAAACAAAATACTGCAAAGAAAATAGCCTTGCTATTTTTTCTCAACTAGCGGTTCGTGAGGGTGAACCTGAAATGAGGAAAGTCATAGCAACTCAGTGCCTTGCCCTTGGCAGACCTGTTTTGGATTCTCATTGGAAAGATGATGTGATTTTGGATTCCGAAAATGAAAATTCAGATGAGGAAAAATCTGAAGGTATCAGGAGAAAAAAGAAATAGTTTTTTAATCCTATAATAAAATTGAGGTGAATATAAATGACATATGAAGAATTTTTAAGTCAAAAAAAAATATCTGATGTTCCAACTGGATTAAGCGGTAATTTTGAATTGAATGAAAATATGTTTCAATTCCAAAAAGACATTGTGAAATGGGCATTGAAAAGAGGGAGATGTGCAATATTTGCAGATTGTGGAATGGGTAAAACTCTAATGCAACTTGAATGGGCAAGTCACATTCAAGGAAATGTTTTGATTGTTGCACCGCTTGCTGTTTCTGAGCAGACCATTCGTGAGGCTCAAAAGTTTGGAATCAAATCCATTTCTTATTCTGGTGATGGGAATCCTAGTGGTGAACATATAACCATTACTAATTATGAACGGCTTGAAAAATTTAGTCCTGATGAATTTGATGGGATTGTTCTTGATGAAAGTTCTATCATCAAGTCATATACAGGTAAATATCGGAATATGCTTGTGGATAGTTGGACTAGAGTTCCATTCAGATTGTGTTGTACTGCTACACCTGCACCAAATGATTTTATGGAATTGGGGAATCACGCTGAATTTTTGGGAATAATGAAAAGGACTGAAATGTTGTCAATGTTCTTTGTTCATGATGGTGGAGATACTTCAAAATGGCGTTTGAAAGGACACGCAAAGAGTGAATTTTGGAAATGGGTTTGCGATTGGGCGGTTATGGTCAGAAAACCTAGTGATTTGGGTTATGATGATGGAAAGTTTGTTTTACCAAAATTGAATATAATCCCATCAGTAGTTACAACTGAATCATTTGATAATAATTTATTGTTTGATTTTGACGCTAGCACCTTGCAGGAGCGTCAAAATGTAAGGCGAAATTCAACTTTGGATAGGGTGAAAAGAGTTGCGGAATTGGTTGCTAAAAATCCAAATGAACAATGGCTTTTATGGTGTGATATGAATGTGGAATCTGAAACATTGCATAAACTCATTTCAAATAGTGTTGAAGTAAAAGGTAGTGATACTGATGAGCATAAGAAAAAATCGTTGATTGATTTTTCAAATGGTGATTTGAAAGTTCTTATTACTAAACCAAAAATTGCTGGAATGGGAATGAATTTTCAGAAGTGTCATAATATGGTATTCACTGGACTTTCTGATAGTTATGAACAGTTTTATCAAGCGGTGAGAAGGTGCTGGAGATTTGGGCAGGAAAATGAAGTGAATTGTTATGTTGTAACGGCTGATACTGAAGGTGCGGTTGTTGAAAATATAAAACGAAAAGAAAATCAATCAAAAGTAATGATTGATAGTATGGTGCAGAATATGTGCGATATAAACAGGATGGATATTGCAGGAACAAAAAGAAATATCACTCATTATGTTCCTACAATAAATATGATTAAACCTAATTTTTAAGGAGTAATAAAATGGAAATTTTGAATCAGTATTTTGGAAAACGCTTTGTGATGTACAATGGTGATTGCGTTGAGGTAATGAAAGGACTTGATGATGAATCTGTTGATTTTTCAATTTTTAGTCCACCATTCGCAAGCCTTTACACTTATTCTAATTCAGAGCGTGATATGGGTAATGTAAAGGATTCTCAAGAATTTTTTAAGCAGTTTGATTTTCTTGTTTCTGAACTTTTCAGAGTTCTTAAATCAGGTAGACTTGTTTCTTTTCATTGTATGAATTTACCTACTTCAATAACAAAAGATGGCTATATTGGAATTGAGGATTTTAGAGGTGAGTTGATTCGTTGTTTTCAGAAACATGGATTCATTTATCATTCAGAAGTTTGTATTTGGAAAAATCCAGTTGTTGCCATGCAGAGAACAAAAGCACTTGGATTGTTGCATAAGCAGGTTGTAAAGGATAGTGCTATGAGCCGTCAAGGTATTCCCGATTATCTTGTAACAATGAGAAAGCCTGGTGAAAATAAAAATCCGATAAGTGGTGAACTTGACCATTTTGTTGGTGAAGATTTTCATTCTACTGGAAAATTGAGTATTGACATTTGGCAGAGATATGCCAGCCCAGTTTGGATGGATATAAACCCTAGTGATACACTTCAATACCGTTCAGTGAGGGAAGACAATGATGAAAAGCATATTTGTCCATTACAGTTGCAGGTAATTCATCGTGCTTGTCAGTTATGGAGTAACCCTAATGATGTTGTATTAAGCCCATTTGCTGGAATTGGCTCAGAGGGCTATGAAAGTTTGAAGATGGGTAGAAAGTTTATTGGAATTGAACTGAAAGAAAGTTATTACAAGCAAGCCGTTGAAAATTGTAAAAAGGCTGAAACATTTGAATCTGGTTTATTGAATGATTTAAATTGATTTTTGAATCCTATAATAAATCATACTACTTTTAATGGAGGAAATAGAACATGACTATTTCAAGAAAAGAATTGCTGGAAAGTCTTAAAAGAGCAATGCCAGCGATTGAGACGGGAACACCAACATTGCAGGGTGCTGATGCATTTGTTTTCCATGATGGAAAAATCTTCAGTTATAACGATTCAATTGCGGTTTTCGTTCCTTTGGCTATAACAGGGTTGGTTGATGAAGGAATTGAGGGTGCAGTTCATGCTGACGAGTTTTTCAAAGTCATTTCAAAATTTTCAGGCGATGAAATCAATTTTGCAGTAACTGAAAATAATACTTGGATTCTGAAATGCGGAAAAGCAAAAGTTGAAGTTACATTGATGGACTTTGATTTCACTACAAGATTGCAGGGAGTAACACCTGATGAAAATGCTTGGGTGAAGATTGCTGATGAGTTTGTAAACGGAATTGGTGCTTGTAAAATGGCTGTGAACAAAACACCATTGGCTGGAATTTACATTAAAGGCAAAACAATTGTATCAACCGATGGTTATCAGATTAATAAGTTTGAAATGAAAGATACTGATTTGCCAACACTTTGGATTTCAGACAATTCTGCAAATGAACTTCTGAAACTTTCAGGATTGGTTGAAATGCAATTGCAGGGAACTTGGGCACATTTCAAGAGTTCAGATGGAACTGTATTCAGCATTAAAACTTTGCAGGCTGAAAAATTCCCATTTGATAGGGTTGTTGGGTTGCTTGATACTAGCAAGCCAAAAGAAGATGATTTTCACGCTTCATTCCCTATGGAATTGTTTGGGGCAATTGACCGTGCTGATTCTTTTGCTATTGACATTTCAGAACATTCTGTTGTCCGCTTGGTTATTTCAAGTCAAGGCATTGAGGTGTCTGCCGAAAGAACTTCAGGAAAATATTCAGAAAAGGTTGCTTGGAGTGAGGGTGTAGAATTTAAGGAAACCATTGAGCCTATGACTGTATATGTTGATGCAACCATGATGTCATTTATGGCTAAAAGGTCATTGGAATTCTACTTGCAGAAATTCACTGCAAAGAATGAAAAAGTGATTCCACGGTTGTTGTTTGTTTCAGATTCTAGTTGCCACTTGATGACAACTTTCACGATGGGGTGATTAAAATACACATGCAATAATCTTAAAGGGTGAGTTGTAAAAGATTCACCCTTTTTTTAATCTTTGGAGAAAAATATGTTATTGGATTCTGATGAAGTTAGTTACATGAAAGGCGAGAAAAAATTGAATGTAGGAATAGACAAAAAGCCTGAGAAAAAAGTTGAACCAAAAAAGATTGTTTACAGAACATTTGACCCTGAAGGCTTAGTTCATATGAACAGGACTTTTGAATTGGATGGTTATGAGGATTTTGACAAGGGTTATCCATATTCAATCAACTTCTATGATTTTGAAGTTTTTATGGGTGATTGGATGGTTGTTATCATAAACCCAGTTCAGAAAACAAAAAGAATTATTGTGAACGATTCTGAAGCATTAAAGTTTTATTACTCAGCTCATAAAAAGGAAATTTGGTGTGGATATAATTCACGCAATTATGACACTTTTATTCTTAAAAGTATTTTGTGCGGGCTGAATCCAAAGAAAGTGAGTGACATGATAATTGTCCATGGAATGAGCGGTTGGCAAATATCCGATGAGTTCAAAGAAATTCCGCTGTATGATTTTGACATTAGTACAAAGATTCAAGGCTTGAAACAACTTGAAGCATTTATGGGAAATAATATCAAGGAAACATCAGTACCATTCGATATTGAAAGACCTTTGACCAAGGCTGAAGTCAAAGAAACAATCAAATATTGTATGCACGATGTAGAACAGACTATTGAGGTGTTCAGACGCAGAAAAGTGGAATATAATGCACAAGTTGATTTAATTGAAATTTTTAAATTTGATATTAACAAAATAGGTAAAACTCAAGCACAATTAGCATCAAATATTCTTAAAGCAAAGAAAAAAAATTTTGATGATGATTGGGAAATAAGACTTCCTAAAAATTTAAAATTAGGGAAGTATGAATATATTGCTTATTGGTTTTTAAATCCTGAAAATCATAATGAAAAAGCGTCACTTGAAATTGAAATTGCTGGGTTAAAGCATATTGTTGCTTGGGGTGGGATTCATGCTGGCGAAAAGATGTTTGTTGAATGTAATGATGATGAAATTATTTTGGATGCTGATGTTGGACAACTATATCCAAATATTATGAGGCATTATCATTTACTTTCAAGAGCATCGATAAAGCCAGATATGCTTAATTTTGTTCTTGATACTTCAATGCGATTGAAAAGGGAAGGTAAGAAAAAAGAGCGTGAACCGTATAAAAGACAATGTAATATTTTTTATGGTGCAATGGGCGATAAAACAAATTCATTATATGACCCTTTATATAGAAAATTAGTTTGTATTTATGGTCAGGTTTTTATTGTGGATTTAATCGATAAAATTGAAGATAAAATTCAATTATTGCAATCCAATACAGATGGTATATTTTTCAAAGTTAAGAAAACCGATGTTGAAGAAGTAAAAAGAAGAATAACTGAATGGCAAGATAGAACAAAGTTAGTAATGGAATATGACGAATATATTAAATATATTGCCAAAGATGTTAATAATTATATTGCGGTTAGTTCTAATGGAAAACTGCATCGGAAAGGTGCTTATGTAAAGGAACTCAATGAATTGGACTATGATTTGCCGATTGTGAATGAAGCAGTCGTAAAATATCTCACTGAGGATATTATGCCTAGTGAAACAATAAATAACTGCAATCAGCTTATTAAATTTCAAAAGGTTGTTAAAGTATCTTCAAGTTATTTATATGGCTGGCACAATAATAAGTTCTTGACTGATAAGACATTCAGAGTATTTGCTAGCAAGGACAAGTCTGACACTTATATCGGAAAATGTAAAAGCGAGGGTGCGACAATTGAAAAGTTTGCTAATACACCTGAACATTGTTTTGTTGAAAATGATGATGTAAGGACAGCTGATGTTCCTGCAAACTTGGACAAGAGTTGGTATATCAATCTTGCAGAAAAAAGAATTGAGGATTTTGGAATAAATCTGAGTTCAGATAGTTTATTTGATTTTTAATCCTATAATAATAGTAAGAGGTAAAAGAATGACAGATTATAAATATGAGAATTTTGGTGATTATGATTCAACCCCTTATAATACACCCAACCATGAATTTAATGTGAACAGGTCTGAACAAACGGTTTGCCCAATAACAAATAAGATGTGTTTGAAAAAGACTTGTTATAAGTGTGAAACTTATGGATTATCAAGAGAAGCAGAAGGGGAAGATTATGGTATTTATAATAGAGAAGAGGTGAATCACCCTGAAAGATATGGTGGTGATACTACTTATGAATGCATCAAGGTTCTTGAAGCGTGGTTGCCAGAAGAACAATACAAAGGTTTTTTGCGTGGAAATGCTTTGAAGTATCTTTGTAGGGTTGGCAAGAAAGATGAAATTGTGCAGGAACTTAAAAAAGCACAATGGTATTTGAATAAACTTATTGAAAAGGAGGAACGCAAATGAAATTTGAAGATACATCCGTATATAACATTTATAATGCGATTTTAGGTGCTAGGAATCCAAAAAATAGTTGGGATAAAAGCGATTCAATTTTCAAGGGTTATAACGGAAAAATTGAAAATACAGTAATTGGTGAAAATGATTTGAAATTACTTCAATCATTGATAAAAGCAGGTTCGGAACATAGAAAGTTTATGCGTCAAATAGGAGTGTCTGTAATAATTACTGCTCCTTTGTACTGGTGGAAAGAGTTTGACACTTACAAAGTTGGTACAGTCACAAATAGTACAAGCACAATGCACAAGTTGGCAAGTACACCTATCACAACAGACTGTTTTGAATTAACCTCCGTTAGACTTTGTGAAGTTGGAAAAGCATTTTTTGAAGAACTTGAAAAAATGCGAGTTAAATCAAATGAATACAGAAAAAATGGCGAAATTGAAAAAGCAGACAAGTGGTGGAAAGCCTTAATTCAGTTGTTGCCTGAAAGCTGGTTGCAGAAAAGAACCGTAACAATGGATTATGAAAACTTGCTTGCTATGTGCAGTAAAGGGCAAAGGCGGTTTCATAAACTTACTGAATGGAGTAAATCATTTGTCGATTGGGCTAGGTCATTGCCGTATGCTCAAGAATTGATTTTTCTTGATGAGGTTGAAAATTGATATGGAACACTGAAAATATGATTGAAGAATTTATTTCAATGGGTATAAAAGCGTATAAGAAAAATTCCAGAGGTAGTCTTGAGGCAAGAAAATTAGACCGACATGAATCTGTAATGATACAAGGGCAAGAATTTTCATATTGGCGAGAATATGTTATTTATAAAATGGCTGAATATAT
>Ga0326511_10001116_pt1 | contig 22647 bp, 47 predicted proteins | sample 0_2496_0518_D_FD_203701 | JGI IMG/M metagenome (GOLD analysis project Ga0326511, IMG submission 203701) | Bovine rumen microbial communities from UC Davis, California, United States - 0_2496_0518 | ecosystem: Host-associated > Mammals > Digestive system > Stomach > Rumen | place: USA... | reverse complement strand
GATTTTTGCCGCAAAGCGGACAATTTCGTAATGTCATTATATTATTTCCCTTCTTTTGGTATGGTTATAGTCCATTTTAAATTAGCGTTTTCAACATCTATCCAGGGGCACCATTCTGGCCGTGGTAAATTCATCCATTCTTGTTGAATGTTTTCATTTTTGTAATATTCAGCCATAGTGGTTTGATAAATAGTCATATAATTACCGTGACATATGCGAAACATATACATTTCTTTTTTATCATTTGGTATGTCATAAGTGCCCATACAAGGGCATTCAAGACAACTCTTTGGCATTTCTCTATTGAGTGCTATCATAATTCTGTTGTCCTATCAATTTTATTTAATATTCCCTTTGCAACATGAAGAGCATTCACAAAACGAAAATATTTATCTGGATCTTTTTCAATATTGAAAAGCGCAGCTTCTGTTGCTTCTTCTGCCATTGGAACAAAGGCTACTATAATTGAACGAATAATTTTTGTTTCTTCATTTGTAAATGTCATTACGGTTCCCTCACATATGCTTTCGCGCGCATAATATAACAATCGCTTACTTCATCATAAATAGTTGTATATTCAACAATATGATGATTAAACATAAAATCCGCTATTTGATAGCAAAGATTATGTTCAATGGTGGTTGAATCTTTCGCTGCCTCATAAAATTCAGCATCAATAGCAAATTCAGTAACGATTGGAAAAATTTGCTTTTCTGTGCGGCAAAATGTAATTTTCTTTTGTTCTACAAGTTCATCTTGTGTATAGCCGCCAAGCCATTTGATAATTTTATTCTTGATATTCATAATATCACCATAACATTCGATCAAGGAAGTCAGGTTCCAAACCTAGGTAGGAATATATAATATCCTCACACTCTTGATAACTTCCGCGGGCGGCCGCACCCCAGAGTTCTTCTCTACATTCTTCTATAAGGTTTTCTGCTTCAAGCTGCGAAATGCCATCTCGCCGCATTAGAATATCAATAATTTCATTCATTTTATTTTACCGCCTTTTAATAAGTATCTTCTTCTAAATTATTCCATCGAACATACCATAGATTGTTGGTGCTATCAAATTCTACCGTATAGCCAAATACTTGTAATGTATTTACTAGAAGTAGGTATTTTGCATCTTTTAGGTAATAAAAATCATAGCCTTCCATTGCGCGCGTTCTAATTTCAAATTGTAGTTGCTCCCAACTATTGACGCGCTTATTTTGAGCTTTCTTTGTCCAATGACTTGCCTTTTCTGCTGTAAACATTTTAATTTTCCGCCTCTCCTTCGTATTTAATAATAAAACAATTCTCTATTGTTGTATAAGAAAATGAAAAATTATTATCTTCTAAATACTTTTTAATTCTATTAATATTTTTTTGATTGCGGCAGTTAGGTGAATAATTTTCACACATTTTGCATTGATGGCTGGTAACACCTTCACAATACTCATTTTGCGGCACAAATTTTGGCGAAAAATAATTAACATTCATCGTCATTTTCGATCTCCGGTATTCTTGTTTTAACATACTCAATTAGAGAGCCAGTCGGCATCTTTTTTAAATAATCAATTGCGCTGGCCACGTGACCATCAAGTGCGGAAAATAGATAATTTGTAATTGTTTTTTCATACATTTTGGCATAGATTGCGAATTGTTTGCGATTGTTATTATAGTATAACGATTCGCGAAGTGCATCGTCCGCCGCAACAGCAAACTTTCTTATAACATCAAGAATCTTCTCTACAAATGCGCTATATTCAGGAAAAGCCGCAAGAAAATCGTCAAGTTTATCTTCCTGCCACATCTTTACAATTTTGCTCACTGTTATAGCGTTTCCGCGCAAGTGGAACAGCCGCAGGTATTCATCGCCTTTAACCTTAATGCGCAAATAACTCCCATTTATCATATTCCTACTAACACACACATAACCTTCTTCGTCTCTGCCCATATGGTGTGCAGCCTCAACGCATTCCCCTAAAGAATGGTAAGTAAAATGACGAGGATAACGCACATTAGGAATATAACCGGCTTGCGTCTCTTCCATGGTTTGCATATTGCGGCATCCTAAAAAGTAAACCGCATTTTCCTTATAATGTACAACCAAACAATTATAACTGGGACAAACCAGCTCAAAAAAGTAGCAACAATTGGTATTTAAAAAGCTGTAAAAGTTTTTACCCCAATCAACCAAAGCCGCGAATAGCGCACCAAAACTGGTTTCGCCGCACCTCGTTTTAAATGCATTAATAGTGTTGGAAGTTGAAATATGCCATTCGCCGCGGTCAAACCACACTTTAATCAGCGAGCCATCTATCTTCTCTTGAACATCAACACCGTTTTCCCAGCTCATATAGGGGGTATCCGCGTAGGATTCGCCATAATTGCCAAATTTGTCGAATGCGCGGCAAACACAAAACCAAATTCCATTTTCATCGCGGCGAAAGATAGAGCCACGAGCTTCGCGCACTAGCGGAATATTAAAATCTGATTCGCCTAAATTGTATTTTAAAATGAAATAATCTTCATCTTGCTTCGTATCAATAAAATACGGAGCTCCACGCAAAATTTCGCGCCAATTTTCATGCTCATTCAAAAATTTTTCTAAAAACATAGTAGCCTCAACTACGTATCAATATCGTCCCAATCTCTTCTAACATCTACATATTGAGATGGCCAAATGCGCCATTCTTTATTATACGTGTCCCAGGGAAGTATTTCTTCGCCGCCAATTCCAAGCACATGTAAGTCTGAAGAAGTTTGATTAACAAAAAGTACTGGATAGCTGAAAAAGGTATCGCGCTTTTCTACGAAAATATATACCATATTTTTGGGAATTTTGCCTTTTGGCAAAGGTTGATATGTTTCAAAGGAAATGAAATTTGGAATTTGCGCAAGCATTATAGGAAGGTAAGCTTGATTCAAAGCTTGCTTATTGGAACAAAGTTTCCCGTCTTGCCAAAAAAATTCACTTTCAAATAATGGGTCTTCGCGCGTATGCCATCCAACAATTATACCGTTTTGCGGTGCTTCTCTAATATAATCGATATGTACCATGTTTCTCTTCCTCCTTTAATAAAATTATACTAAAATTTATAAAAAAAGTCAATTATTAACCCATAGCTTTACATATGGTTCAACATAATTATTAACATATTGCCAATCATAACCCTTTCGCCGCAACCATCCCGCAACTTCTTTTAAATCAAAATACCATAGGTTTTCTGTAAAATAGATTGTTTTATCGTGAAATTGTTGTGCTTCTTTAAGTTGTTTTGAAAGGTAGGAGCGGATTTTTAGGATTTTTAAATAATATTTTATCATAATAAATACCTCTTTGTGAAAATTTAAAATAGTGGGTTTTGGGAAATAAGGGTACATCCTACGTAGAAAAAAAAGAAGGGGAAGGGAAAATGAAATTGTGGCGTAGTTTTCGATGGGTAGGGTAGGTAAAAATTTTTTCGCGGTGGGCCAAAAAGCAACGAGCAACGGTCAGTAGAATTGGAGTGGCAAACTCCTACTCTCCCAGTCACTTTTTCTCTGTAAACATCGTAACATTATGTCAATAGAACGAATTTTTATACATTTTCTCTTTCAAAATTTGTATTTTTATTATAAAAATTTTACCTACCCCACCTACCCTACCCTACCCATCCCTTGTAACATGTATTCTATGCCATCCTCCCCTTGTATGCGTGTAAACAATGCCAAAAAATTTATTAAAAAGTGGAGGGACTGACAAAATTTACCCACCCCTCCCTATAGGGAGTGGTGGGTCAAAAATGTCAGTCCCCCTACCCTTTCATAACTATTATGGATTAATAACTTTTATTATACTATAACGATTTTTGCCATCACTTCCTTCTACAACCTCATAACCTTCTGCTATAAGTGCCTTCTTTAATGATGGCCATTTCTTAGGAAAGTGTATTTCGTTTATAAGTTCTTGTTTTAAAGTTTTGTTAAGGGGCAAGTTAACGAACCTCGGTGGGAGGTTTTTGACAGCATTTTGCTCTTCAAGTTTCTCTTTAGTCAATCTTCGTTTTTCGCGGCCGTGACTATGATTATAGTAGCCAACCACTTCAAGATCCTGCCGCAAACGGGAGCGAGCTTGTTCGCGCGTGTCTGAGTTACTAGTGTGTATGTATGCTTCTTTAACCAGTGGATCCTTTATATTAATTGCGGTTTCATACGCTCCATTAATAAGCAAGTCTTGCACGCCGTCGGGGAACCTATGTTCTTTTAATATGAAGTCGCGCGTCGTTAGCTGATTCGAGTCCATTTTTTCGCCGTTCTCGGGATTAAGCGCCCAAAGTGCTTCTGCCGCACGACCGCACTCTAGTAAAATTTGCTTATATTCTTGCAGCTCCTTTATAGTGCTGAAGAAGAACAGTCTTTTTCTATTTTCTGGCACAAGCGATCTTAGAATAGGTTCTATCTCTGAGTATTCAAATTTACAAAAAATTTCATAAGCATGCAATTTTTGGCTATACTGCACCTCATTGACAATATTGCCTAATTTTTCTAAGTCATTTTTATAAAGCTGTGAAGGGGTTGCGGTCAAACCAAAAACCCAGCTTTTCCCCTTTTTTATAGTATTAAAAATTGTTTCTACCGCAAGATAGCTAAAGCATGTAATTTGCAGCATATCGTTCAACTCCCAAGGTGCAGCTTGTGGGTACTGTTTTTTCAGCTTACCTCGGGCCATTGCAATATACTGGTTAAGCGAGTGAATTTCATCACATACTATATAATCGTAGTTTTCTGGATCTATGCATTTCTTTTTAACCTGCGCGCCAAAGGCCGCGTATGTCATGATAGTAGGCCGATCGTATTGCGGCACAAAGGTCGCATCCCATTCTTTTCCTCTATGGTCAAAAAAATAGCCGTATCCTTCTTCTACGAAAGATTCAGCCCCAGAAACAGTATTTATAAGGATAAGGCTTCGTTGCGGCGTGACTTGTAAATAGGAAGGAATTGTGCTAAACGCGGCAGTTGTTTTTCCGCTGCCGCAGGGCGCAACAATTAGGTTTAGCGTGCCTAGCTTGAAGCTATCAAAAACTATTGCATCACTAAGATATGCAGCTTGTTCTGACATTTTAAACACCTCTTGTAATTCTCAAGTAGCAGCTTGCCTGAGAATTTCCAGCTTTTATTTCCAGCTTGCAGCTTGTAGCTTCCAGCTTGCAGCTTGCAGCTTGCCTGAGGCTTCCCTCCCCTCCTTACGGTATAATTATACCATAAATTTAAAACCCAGTCAAGTAATAGGAATTGCCGAAAGTTATATATATAGAAATAAGAGTTAGCGATAACTAACCTCACGGAAGCTCTACTTCCATCGTATCATTTCTATGTTAAATTTAATGGTTGTAAAGTGTTGAGTTTATGTTAAATTTCGGCCCGGCAAAAAAATTAACACAGAGTTTACACTCTGTGCTCCTTAAGTTCTGCCATACGCCGCATGATACTGAAGCATTTATAAGTATGCACAATAGGGCAGAAATGAATGTATAAAAAATTAGGAAGGGACATTAGGAAAACTTGTCCCGTCTGTTTGTAAACCGAAATGAGAGAAATGAACCAAAAAGCAAGCATGAACAAAGAAGAAGTGAGCCAGACTGCCGCCGCGAGTTCAAGAATGAAAAAACACATATCGATTCTCCTTTTGTTTTTCTTGAATATAGTATAACATATGGGAGAAAGAAAGTCAAGTTAAAGGTATGTAAAATTTTCGGCCGGATGATTTGTTAACATAGAATTAACTTGACTTTGAATGGAGTTTGTAGTATTATATATGTAGAAAAAGAAAGGGGACACTGATTATGCGTGAAGTTCATGTTTTTTATGCCTATGATGATAAGGAGTTTTTTGACCGTGAGGAATGTCTCGCCTATGAGCGTGAAGCGATGGTAAATGTGCGAGAAATCGCGAATGCTTATTCTTTCTTTGATAAGGATATGAATCGTATTTTTGCTCCGCAAAAGTCGGATGATATTGAAGATTGGATTGATTGGCTCGGGGTTGCGGGAAATGAATGTGCTTATGTTCATCGGTTTGCTAATCTTTCGCACGATGCTGAAATGCTGTATCGGGAGATGTGGGGATATTGTGTTTTGAATGAGGATTTTGACAATGAACTTGGTTTCTTTAAGTATGATTACAATCGGGACGAGTGGGTTAAAGTGGGCGAATAGTCCACTTTAATTTTTTGTTAACATCTGGCCCGGCCCAAAATTTAACATACTTTTAACAAGGGAAGGAGGGGTTAATCCCCTTCCTTTTATAATGCTAACCATTCTTCTTTTTCATATGTATTAATTAATTTTTTTGTATGTGGTAAACCGTAAGATTGAAGCCATTTACTAATAGTACTTCTATCAACATTAAATTTTTTACCTAAATCAGAAAAAGTATAATCATATGCTAATTTTTGCAATTCTTCTTTATTTGGTTTTTTAGTTCCTCGTTGTTTTTCTCTATAAGTTTGTGAAGCACAAGATTTACAATACTTATGACCAGAAGATATTTTATCTCCACATTTTTCACAATAAAAATTCCAATTATTTCCTCTTAATGGGTAAATTAAATCTGCTTGTTTATGAGTATCTCCACGGCTAATTGATTTTACAATGTAGATTGTTGTATTATTTTCATCGGCTATTTGTTGTAAAGTTTTTTCTTTTTCATTTATAATTGAATTAATAATTTTTTTTACTTCTTCTATCGTTAGTGAATTAGTATTATAACTACGAGATTGGTTATAACCTTTTTCATACGCTTGATATAATTTATTATAATACTCTTCTTTTTCATCTAATAATTCTATTGGGCATATTTCTAAAATAGAAAATTGAACTTTATCTAATCCATATTTATTCATATCTTGATATAATGGAAGGTCTACATTGCGAAAACTATTATCTAAATGTTGACGCCATCTTTCAAGTATATTGTTAGATTGCCCTATATAATGTTTATTATTAATTGTAATTTTATAAATGCCTATCATTTGATTTATCCTCCATTAAGAAAAATTAAGTGGAGTTTCCTCCACTTAACATGTATTTTACTTATTCTCGTTCTCGTTCTTTTTACGCTCTTCTCGCAACTTCTTGTCCTTTGCGGCCTTTTCGGCACGTTCCTCGGCACGCTTCGCTTTAGCTTCCTGTTTCGCGTTGTAGTCTGCAATTTCGGCGGCCATAAGTTCATCGGCGGTTACGTCCTCGCGCGGTTCTGCGACGATTGCTCCGATACGGACGTAACGCCGCTCGCCATTCGCATCTTCAATGATACATCCGAACTGCCTGTCGTTAACCTTGTGAAACCCTTCGATATTCGTGATGTTAAGAGCGTCAAAAACGGCCTTGCGGAGACTGGAATCGACAACCGACTTAGAAATCTTAGCCATATTTTTGCCTTTCTGGTTTGTAAGAGTTTTCCTTCTCTTATGCACTTATTATAACACGGGATTTGAAGTTTGTCAAGTAAAGTGTTCGTTAATTTTGAAGTTCATTTTCTTTAAGAAATTGTTTAAATTGCTCGCACCATTCGCAATCGCCACATTCTTCTTCATCACACCACCAAGCAAAATCAGCCATAGTATAATAATTCCAACAGTCTTTCATTTCTTTTCCCCTCCTGACATATATAGTATAGCAGAAAATCGGGATGAAGTCAATAGGTTTACAAAGATTTAACAAAACGGGCCGGACAAGTTAGCCCGCACTTACTGTGCGGGCTTGGCTACTTCAACGTGCCATTCTTCAATACTTGCCATATCCATCTTAATACGATGTTCTCTGCCGTGAGTGGGCTTGATGCAAAGAGTTACATCCCATGGACTTTCGCTGCACTCAGTAAATTCCCATAGCGCGCCCATCATATTGATTATCGCATCATGACACTGATCACAAATGTTCTGACGATCTATTTCCTGAAGGCGGTCACGCTGGGCGGTGAGTTCGGCAATGCAATCATTGAGTTCAGCAACGGTCATACGATTGGGATTCAGTTCAATTTTCATAGGAGTTTCTCCCTTCATTTGATGATATAAGTATAACACATGGCGATTTCAAAGTCAAGTTAAATTTCTGTTAAGTCGCTGGCCGGGCGAATGTTAAGCGGACGTTAAGTCCGCTCAATAATCATGAGAACCTCGCCCGTTTCGGCAGAGCATACATCCGCGGAAACAAAATTGTGCTTAACAAGGTTGATACATACATGCTCAGCAATGTCATCCATAGTGCCAACCATTCGTTCGTCCAAATGATACGGCACCTTGTCCTCGTCGTTGTCAGAAACGTAGTAGAGAATTTCGACGTCAGCGGTATAAGTGTGATAGACGTTGATGGCCATAATCGGTATCCCCTTTCTTTTTTCTATATATATTATACTCCTAATTTTGACTAAAGTCAAGTAAATATTTGGTTAACTATTGGTCCGGCCCGATTTTTAACAAAAAATTAACGTGGTCGCCCACGTTAATTTTTATTCATTTTTGGTGCATGATAAAGCACTTTATCCATTTTTTTATGCTGCCTCATAAGATAAGCAAAAATTTGAATTTCAATTTCAACATCCCTTAATCCCGTGTGCGCTTCCATGAAGTCAAGGTCTTTGGTTATGAATCTATAAATAACTTCGGCGGTGTATCGCGGACGCGGTTTCGCGTGGTTAGTCATAAAACCATTAGTCTCGCAAAACTTCTGATAAGACGGCATTTTCCCGAGAACCTGACGCGCCATTTTTAAAGTGTCCCAAACTTCAATCCCATAGGGGAAGAAATATTTAATGCGTCCATTGGTCGCTTCTCTAATAGTGTTATTTAATGCGCGGATGTCAAAACGCGCGTTATGCGCACAAACAACCGTGATATTATGCTCTTTGAAGTACTTATGTACTCTTGCGCGAATGTCCATGATGTCGAAAACTTCGCGCTCACCGTTCCAAATCTCATCGCGATACGCAGGAAGTTTTTCGGCGTAATAAGCCGTTTCCATCATGTCCTTCTTCTCATAGAACACATTATAGTTAATGTAGTTCATCGTATCAGAAACAGTGTTATCTTTAAGAGTGAATTTTCCGCCGCCGAAATCGTAAACCAAAGAGTCCATAAGCCCGCCCGCGGTTTCAACATCGATTAGAAAACCATTGATTTTTGCCATAATAAATCCCTTTCTGGTTTGTCGTTGTTTTCCTTCAACCTTGTAAATATAGTATATCATAGATACTGGGAGAAGTCAAGTTAAGTTTACGTTAAAGCATCGGCCGGCCCAAAAATTAACCTAAACTTAACATTGCTAATAAAAGAAAAGAGGGGCGTTAGCCCCTCTTATCAGACGCGCCTGTAGGTGTTCGCCTTGTTCTTAGTCTCGGTCTTGACGAGTTCATCCTTCATCTCGCGCAGGAGAATCGCCTGCACCTTGCCAACAGTGAAGTCCTGCGGCAGGCGTTCCTGCGCGGCGGTGAAGATTTCCTTCGCCGTCATGTCAGTGGTGATGACCTCACGCAGAATCGGGATAACCTGCGCGCACACCTCAGCACGCTTCGCGGCGGTCTGCTCCTTCCGCTTCGCGGACACCTTCGCCTTGGAATCTTCGCTACGCTGGGCACGCTTCGCAAGGGTCTCGCGCAGAGCAGTCAGACGCTCGGCAACCTCGGGGTTAGTGTCCTTCATGGTCTCAATGGCGGTGGACAGGGCGATGGCGTAAGTCATAGTGTTCTTCATAGTGAATCCCTTTCTGGTTTTTAGGAGTTCTTCCTTCTCCTTTTGTATATTCATTATATCACTTTCGTGATAGAATGTCAAGTTAATTTTTTGTGAAGTTCCAAGGTGGTTACTATGTAAGTTCACAGTTTTTGCGGGTTACTTCCTGCCGCCTTGTGATGTGTAAGCGACCCTGTGGCTTCCGCCCCTTGGAACATCTTTATTATAGCAGAGATTTGGAAGTTTGTCAAGTTAAGATTTTGTTTCTTTTTTCTTGGTGGGTTTCGGTTTCCCTCGCCCTCTTGACATATATAATTATATCGGAAGTTCCGTCAAAAGTCAAGTAGTTATGGGACTATTTAACACAATCTTAACAAAGCGGGCCGGGTGGGTTCTTAACATAAAATTAAAGTAGCAGTTTCCCGCTACTTAAAGCCACACAATTTTACCATTAATTACACAAAGAATAGATTCAAGTCCATCATAATCGTGAATCTGCCAGTCAGTTACATCATCGGGGATATCGACGACGCATAACCCTTCGCTATCTTGCGGATTCTCTTCTACCCAATTAATAAGGGTATCGTGAAAACGGTATTCGTCGTCCTCATCGTAATTCACCCAGTCATAAGGTTCAACGTTATATTGCTTACAAAATTTTTCGGGATAGTGAAAACCGCCAAAGCGCCTGTAAAGAACAACCTTCATTTTATTAATCTCCTCTCTTTTTCTATATATAGTATACGTTAAACCGATTGTAAAGTCAAGTTAATTTTACGTAAAGTTTTGGGCCGGTCAAAATGTTAAGAACTGGTTAAGCAACCAGTTCTTTCAACACCTGAATTATTTCGGCGGGTTCATGTGCGCCTTCGCCCCATGCTACGCGGTTGTTAAGTTCATCATCGAACAGAATCCCACCGCCGCACTCGGTTATCTTGCTCGTGCCGTAGGCTACGATTTTGATGGCGTCCCACTTGACGGAAGTTAAGTGCTTGTTAAGCCACCACAACTTCGCGTTCGTCACAGCTTCGTCATATTCGGGAGTAGAAGTCTTGGACAACCAGCTGATAACGCCGATTTTGTAACCAGCTCGCTGGAGCTTGTTCAGCTTGCGAGCGAGGACGTTCATATTGAGCATAGGTGCAGCCACTCTGTAGGGCGTGGGGTCAGACGCAATCAGCATATCCAACCAACCTTCGACTTCATAAAACCGATTCAGAGTGCCATCAAGGTCGAACCAGATTGTGTTTTTCATTTTTATTTGCTCCTCTCTCTTTCTTGATTATATTATATACTACTTTCACCCCAATGTCAAGTTAATTTTTTGTTAACTCGCTGGCCGGGTAAATACTTAACCTGAAGTTAATCTTCGGGCCGTATGCGTTTACCTGTTAATCTCCATTTAGGTTTTTTTACTTTATTTTTTGTATGGTTTAATACTGTTTGTTTTGAAACATTAAAATACTTTGCTACTTCTTCATACCCAATAAATAATTTACCTGTTGCTATTTCTTCTATTTCACAATAATAACCAGTATTTTGTTTTACTGTTTCTTTTGTTATTTCATTATCCATATTTTGTTGATGAGTAACCCATCTTAAATTTTCTGCGTGATTATTTAATCCGTTTGCGTCGATGTGGTCTACTTCATCATAATTATTTGGATTTGGGACAAATGCTTTAGCAACTAATCTATGTATATATTCTTTGTTGCCGCGACCTAATGATATATATTCGCGTTGATGATTACCGCGTTTATTTATTGTTGGTGTTAACCATTTTTGACTTTGGTTACTCCATACACGACCGAAAGAAGTAATTAAATAATTGGGATATTGTTCTATTATTTTTATTTCTTCATTGGGTAATAAATTATAATTCATATTACCACCTCCATATAAACTGCGGTTTGATGGACGGAACATTAATGCTTTTTCTTTCAAATCATCTTTTTCATCTTCGTTTCCCCTCTCTCTTTTCTATATATATAATAGCAGAAGTGGTGGCAAAAGTCAAGCCCTTTTCGGGATGTTTAACATAGACTTAACATAACGGGCCGGGCCGAAAATTAACATAAAAATAACAAAGAGGGCGATTACTCGCCCTCCGTTATTGGTTCGGACACGAGAGCCTTAAAGCCCACCGTGTTAAGTTTCTTGATAGTTTTCTTTGCTTCGGCCTTGCGGGTGCGTTCCTTTTCGGCGCGTTCCGCCTTCTCCTTGCGTTTCGCCGCCTTGTCTGCGCGGTCGGCAAGTACGAGTTTCCATTCCTCCGCGGCGGCATAACCATCATAAGGAATATAACCGCCGTTTCCGTCGCGCTCACCGCGAGGGATGGTGACCTTGATAACGGCAAATTTTTCATTGCCTTCGCTATCGACGACTGGCAGGGCGAGTTCGCTTGCACTAATGGGGAGAATGTCGCTGATAGGGTTCACGGCGTCAATGATGGCCTGGAGAACCTGGTTGCGGATTTCAGTTTCAAGAGAAGCCTTACTCATGGTCGTTATCCTTTCTGGTTTTCAGTGTTTTCCTTCACTTTCTGTATGCAGTATATCAGATTTGGGCGAGGAAGTCAAGTTAAAATTATATTATCCAATAATTGATAATTATAAATTCTTCTGAAAGTTCATTTAACATATCGTTAATATCATTCCATGTTCCAGTAATCAGGCGAAAACCGTAATTCTTTTTCCAAACTTTAACGTCAATCTTCATTTGACTTTCTCCTCTCATTTTTCTATAAATATTATAACACAAAATCCAGAAAAAGTCAAGTAAATTTTTTGTTAAATTTCGGGCCGGGCGGAGTTAGGGAGAACTAACTGTTCTCCCATTCTTCCCACGATTCCCAAAAGTATGCCCAATCATCACAATCTTTCATCGGGTCGCAGATATAACAAATACCTTTTTCATAATAAGGACAGTCCCAACCATTACAAGGGCACCAGATGGGTTCTGGGTTGCCTGTATGCGGATCAAAATGTTTGCCGTTAGATTCTTTTATCATTATTCTTTATATCCCTTCATTTGATACGAGCATTAATATTCTGCATCTTAAAAACTATCATATCCTTTTTCTTCCGCGCCTTGAAGTGCAATAGCAATAAAACGCTTTTGCGAGTCAGTAAGATTGCTAAAAAGTTCATTGTAAAAACGAGTGGAACAACTAGCCCCATTATACATTTTTGTGGCATAGTTAAATGCGGAAAACAGAGAAAAGGAAGGTTTATCAAGAATGTTAAACTCTACATCCAAATCTTTTTTATTTTTAATTTCCATTATTCTTTTTCCCCTTTCATAGCATTGCGGCAAATCTGCTTGCCTTGTTTGCGCTCGTGTTTCTTGTTCTTCTTCTTCGCGGGAATGACGGAAGGGCGATAACCGCACCAAGTGGGACGCTCTTTATTTTCTTTCTTCATTTCGTTTCCCCTCTTTCTGGAATAATTATACACGATTCGCGCGCGGAAGTCAAGTTAAGATTCTGTTAAATGACGGGCCGGACAATTGTTAAGGATGGGTTAAATAAATTGCCAATGGAAGCCACCTGTGGTTTGACGTTTGTGATTACAGACAGCACTAATATTTTGTTGACTAAGCCCAGTTTGTCGTGCGGCTTCATTAGTAGATTCATAAATTGTATTAGTTTCAATACATTTTACTTTTTTCTTTTTTGTATCAAATGCTGTACCATAATTATTATTATATTTACTATCACACCATTCTAAATTAGATAATTTGTTGTTTTGTTTATTCTCATCTTTATGATTTATCATTGGCAGATTTAACGGATTTGGTAAATAAGCTTCGGCTACTAGACGATGAATTGATTTAGTAATTCCTTTGGGATTTTCATTATTATATAAATTAACAATTAAATATCCATGGCTATTAATAGATGGTTTTAAAAATAAATTATTCTTTTTGCTCCATATTTGGCCTTCTTCGGTTACAAAATAATTAGGAAAATCTTGTATAGGTTTCATATTATCATCTCACAATAATTAATAATCATTAAAAAAATCAGTTGTTTCATATTCATCACAACCCATATAAGGATTGTAAAAACTTTCGTCTACATCATCGGGGATGTAACCTTCGTCAAAGTGCATCATATCATTTGCGAAGCACTGGAAAGCGAAGAAGCAAATGCCGTTGTCATTCTTCGCACAATGCTGACAATGATAGTTGTTCTTAATACACACTGCCAGATAGTCGTTGATAGCCGTTTCCTGCGTCTTGGTGTAATTCATCATCTTGATGTCCTCCGTTCTTTTTCTGTATATAGTATACTAAAATTTAGGTGAGAAGTCAAGTTAATTCTATGTAAAGCTTTGCTCCGGCACGGAAATTAACAAAAAATTAACGCGGGGCTACAAGAGCCCCACGCCGCACACGTTGCCAACAATTTCTTTTAATTCCCATAACGCCGCCCATTTCCTCAAAGCACTTAACAAAGATTTCACATTCAATCTTTACATCGTCAAGCCCTTTATGTTCCTCTGTAAAGTTTGCGTTATCTGTTAAGAAAGCGTAAACCGTTTCCGCCGTGGCTCGATAGTTCTTGCCGTGATTGGAATAGTGGCGGTTAGTTTCGGCAAACGTCCTATATTCTCCGCTTTGGCAAATGCTATTACATGCCATATTCCAAATGCAGATAAAGTCTGTACCATAGGGAAAGAAGTACCTGTATTTAGATTTGGTTAAGAATCGGATAGTTGTGTTAAGTGCGTTTCTGTCAAAGTTAGCATTATACGCGGCGACGGTATGGCAGTTAAACTGTTTCATAATGTTTAAGATTTTGCGACGCGCCGTCATAAAATCTACCATTTCGCGCGAACCATTTTTAATATCCGTGATATATTCGGGAATTTTACTTCCATAAAACGCTTCCTTAACGAGCGCGCGTTCGAAAACGAAAATGTCACGAATTACGAACGATCCCTGCGCGTAACATTTGCCGTAAATATCGATAATACGCCAACCGATATCATAAACAAGGGCATTATCGAGAGAGTTGGCGGTTTCTACGTCCAGAACGAGGATGAAGCGGTCAGTCAGTTCCCAAATCATTTTATTCAGTTCCTTTCTTCAACTTACAGATATATTATAGCATGGGGAGGAGGAGAAGTCAAGTTAAGAGTTTGTTAACTCGTGGGCCGGTCCGAAAATTTAACATAGAATTAACAATTAAAATATTAAAAAATAAATGCCCCTTATGGGGCATTTATTTACTTGCGCGTGTAGGTATTTGCGCTCTTGCCGTTGTCAATCTTGCATACGTCGTTGCTCCACAGGGCGCGCAGAGCATAATTCAGTTTTCCCTGTGTGAAGTCCTCAGGCCACTCGTTGCTCTCGAAAATTTCCTTCGCCGTCTTTGGCGTGTCCGTCAGCGCGGCAATCAGGACTTCACGCGCGGCGGCGTAAATGTCTTTGTTGACCTGCGCCTTCGCGGCGGTACGCTCATATTCGGCGCGAATATCCTCGACGATAGCAGACATGTCGATAGCGGTGTCGTTCTTTACGAAATAGGTGTACAGGGCTTCCAGAGTATTCTTCTTCATAACAAATGCCTTTCTGGTTTGGGGAGTTTCCTTCTCCTTTTGTATATTCATTATAGCACGTTGTGCTTATAATGTCAAGTTAAGTGTTTGTTAATTCCAAGGGGTTTTCGCGGAGTTTAGCCTTTTCATTTTTTTTCGCAACGAAGCCCAATGCTGTTTCGACCTGTTGCTCCCCTTGGAACATCTTTATTATATCACGAAGTTTCGCTTTTGTCAAGTTAATTCTTCGTGAAGTTCCGTTTCTTGCCTATCTTTTACTTCCAGTTAGCCACGGAAAAACCTATCGGAAGGGTTCGCGCGGAGGGGATTTTCCTTTCCTCTCTCAACTGTATATAGTATATCAGAAATTGCGGTGAAAGTCAAGCACTTAATGGGATAGTTAACCAAATCTTAACATTGGCGGGCCGGGTACGTCCTTAAAACAAAATTAATATTTGCCCGGCCCGATTCTTAACATAGATTTAACATTGAAATTGTAAATAAAAAGAAAAGCCCCGAAGGGCTTTTCTTTACGCTCACTTAACGGTGTAAGTGTAAGCACTCTTACCGTTATCGTGCTTTACAATTTCATCGTTCCAGTAGTGCAGAACCGCGTACTGAATCTTCGCGGCAGTAAAACCATCGGGCCACTGACCTTCGCCAGCGGCGAAAATCTCCTTGACCGTCATCGGCTTGTCGCACAGAATGCTAAAGGCAACATCCTTCGCGGCGTCATAAGCGCTCTTGTTTGCGTTGTGCTTTGCGTTCATGCGCTCATACTCGGCGTTAATCTCATTGCGCAGAGTATCCATATCGGCGACTTCACGACCATTGACCATAGCGACAACCATCTCAAACACGTTCTTCTTCATAGGGCATAATTCCTTTCTCGTTTTTAAGGGTGTCGTTCCCTTTGATGTATTTATTATAACATCAATCGGCTATAATGTCAAGTTAAGGTTGTGTTAATTTGCGGGCCGGGCGAAAATTTAACAAACATTTTACAATACAGATGAAAAAGAAGAAGGAGGATTAGTCCTCCTCCTTCTTCGGCTTGTAGATGTTAGGCTTATTCTTGGTTTCAATCTTTTCGACCTCGTCGCGCATTTCGTTCAGCAGGACATACTGAACCTTGTTCGCGGTGAAGTCCTCGGGCAGCTTGTCAGCGCAAAGCGTGTACAGCTCCTTTGCGGTGCAACCGCCCTCAGGCAGCCCAGCTCGCAGAACGGGCATAACAGCTTCCATCAGCTTAGCACGCGCGGCGGCAGTAGCTTCCTTGCGCTTAGCCTTGGCTTCTTCGCTGGTCGCGCGCGGCTTAGCGATCTGATCGCGAATCTTTTCAAGGATGGCAACCACTTCGGCGTCGGTTTCAGTGCACTGGTCGATGGCATTGATGGCGTAATTCAGAGCGTCAACGCGAGTAATGCTGTTCTTCATATTAGTTCCCTTTCTGGTTTGGAGGCTTTTCCTTGCCTTTTGTATATTCATTATAGCACTTTCGCGCTGTAATGTCAAGTTAAGATTTTGTTAATCTGTTTCGGGATCCCGTAACCGTTCCCCTCACCGACAAATATAGTATAGCAGAAAATGAAATAATAGTCAATAGGGTTTGTGTTATGATTGTGTTAAACTCGCGCCCGGACCAATTTTTAACATAAAATTAACTTGACATTGAAAGTGGATTATAGTAAAATATTCGTGGAAGGAGAGATAGCTATGAAATCTCATTTTGTTATCCGCGCGGCGGAATTTATTGAACGGTTTATCCCATTTTGGGAAGATTGTGATAGTGTTGAAGGCGCGGTTGAGGGGTATAATATTTTTTATAATCAACATGCGATAATACTCCATGGCTCGACTCGTTATGCGTTATTAAATTCTGATTTTGTTATTAAATGGGATTATAATGAATCTTTAATAGATACTTTTGGCGGATGCCAGAATGAGGTAAATGTTTATCGTGAAGCAAAGATATATGGGTATGATTATCTTTTTGCTGAAATAACTCCCTTAAAAATTCGTGGGTATCAATTTTATGTTATGCCAAGAATCGATAATGTTGGCATGTATGACGATATAGAAGAATATCTTACAGAAGATGAAAATGATTTTATTTGTGATATTGAAGTACACGATTTACATTCTGCGAATTGGGGCATGAAAGATAACCACCCTATTATCATTGATTATGCTTGTGTATAGTCAATTTTTTGTCTAAGTTATGCTTGACTTTCGCCCTTGATTTTCTTTTTAAAGTAAGGTATAATATAATTACAAAAAAAGAGAGGGGCATGAAGATGGGCGCGAGAAATTGTTATAAGGTTAGTAAGGAAGTAATTAATAGAAAGAAAAGGCGCGAACTCTTTGAGAGCGCAATTACCTTTATAGGATTTATTATTCTGTTCTTCCTAATGATTTTGTTTCCGTTTTTCTTCATCTAATGCAAAAAAAGAGAAAGCCGAAATGGCTTTCTCTATATTTTTATATCTGCGCCGATAGGTAATAAGGCGGCCGCGATGCCCGAGGTAGTTCATAACTTTGCTATCGATATAACGATTGAACTGACTTTCTCTTTTCTTAACAACTCTCATCTTCATTATAATTCTCCTCTATAATATGCCCGCATAACATTCCTGAAAGTTGATAATACGAATAAATTTTCCCATAAATTTTTAGAATATAAGCGTGGGGGACTCGGGAAGGGAAAATCTCGTATGGATACCCAAAGAATCTAAGAGAATATTCTAATTCCGAAATATTGCAGTCATTAATCAAAAATACTTTTTCCATTGCGCCTTTCCTTTCCTCTCTCTTTTTTCTTTATTATAATAGAAAATGAAATCAAAGTCAAGTTAAATTTTTATTAAAAAAGGAGCCGGCTAAAAATTTAACCCTCGCCGTGGCCTTTGGCGAGGGTTGGGCGAAAACATCATTGATTTGCCCGACATCAATGGGGAACGGTTTTCGATATAATTGTGGGGTCAGTTCTCCACCGCCAAGTGGTCTGTTGCCCCTTACTCTAACCCAATGGAATCACTCCCTCTTTCCTTTCGACATATATATAATAACATACTTTCGGGATGAAGTCAAGTTAAAACAATGTTAAGTTTCGGGCCGGCTAAAAATTTAACATAAAAATAACCGAGAAGCTGTTAAGGCTTCTCGGTCATAAGAATAACATTAGAGTAGTGAGTCAGGTAAGTAATTCCTTCAATAGTGACTTGAACGACATCAGATTCATCAAAATCTCGCCATGAACTAACTTGGCCTTCAATCAGCTCACCGCTACCCAGCTGGATAACAGCCCAGCGAAAAGTCTGCGTGGTATCAAAGCCAATCTTGCGGTTACCAACTTGGCAAGCGGTGAGCCCCAGGCACAGAGTTACAATCAGAACAACGATAGCAATTTTCTTCATTCTTTTTCTCCTCTGGTTTTTAAGTGTTTTCTTCACTTGTTGTATAAATCCTACGAATACGGATTTCATCATTTTGTTTCTCCTCACTTTCTGTATATATTATAACATCGCCGAGGCACTTTGTCAATACCTTTTTGTAAAGTTTGTGTTAATTCGCGCCCGGCTAAAAAGTTAACGCAGACTTAACGTCTGCGCTTTGCTTTCTGCTGATTTTGATTAAAACGGTCGTAAGCGCTAACAGCTCTGTATTCTTCATACTCCAGCTCGCTAATCTCTTTGCCGTAAATAGCAATTCTTGTATGCTTTACGCTGGGCATTCTTCGGGCTTTGTCCATTGCATCCAGCAGGTTGTTTGCGCGAATCGCGAATTTGATTTCCGTGCTATAACCCGTTCCACAATGCCCCCTGTGGCACAGTATCATGTAATACTTCATTGTTCCTTACTCCCTTCCTTTATCTAACTTTATTATATCAGATATAGGATATCTTGTCAACCCCAAACGGCGAAATTTTCCTTTCAAAAAATTTCTTGAAACCCCTTGACAAATGGGAAATCGTGTGTTATAATTATCTCAGAAACAAGGAAAGAGAGGGAAAACAAAATGGAAATTAAAGTCAACAACACTCCCGCCTACGCTGTTAATTATGAATGGATCGTTGCCCGCGAAATTGCAAATGAGTTCTGGTTTTACGGTGCATATAACGAAAGTGAGCGTGCCTCTCAAGTCGCAAATGAAATTAATGGAATTGCAATTGCTTCTTCTTTGGTAGAACCCCTTTAAGGGGTTCTTTTTTTATTTAATGAAATAAATAGCGATATAATTCTTAAAATGAAATAGTGATTAGTTATCACTAACTCGCGCCGGGCAAGTTCTTAACGCGCTCTTAATAAAAGAAGTACGGGAAATGGATTTCCCGCACTCCATCAATGTATTCTGAAAACGCCTGTCAAATTATTCCGCAAATTTCTGCAAATATTACCAATGCAGGAGCTGTACACCAAAAAATAATCATTGGGTAGTTAGTAGTTTCATATTTAAGGCATACCAAACGTTCTTTCTAGATATATTATACATCTTAAAGCGGCAGAAGTCAATAGTTTTAGGACGTTTTAATATAAAATTAACATTACAGGCCGGTTAGAAATTTAAAATGAAATTAACATAGAGAACGTCGTTTCTTAACAATTGGCATGATATAATAAATAAAAAACGGCTGAGTTAGCGGGAACTAACTCGGCGGCCGGGCCAGAATTTAACACTTCTTTTACAAAATGAAATTAAGGGATTTACTCAAAAGTAAGTCCCTTCATCATTTCATCAAATTCGGAAAATGAAATTTGTTCAGTTTCGGGAGTAGCCGCGCAATATTCCCAGTAGAGGTAAATCTGCGATTGATTATCTAATTGTTCCCATTTCATAATTAGTCCTCCTTCATTGTAAAGCGAGTATACCATTTACCTTCGAAGTTTTCGGATATGCACACTCGCGAGTTTTCGCGGAGACTCCATTCATTCAAAAGTGAAATGACTTCCTCAAAAGTAGTATAGTAACGGTCAAGACCACCAAAGTTAGAATGAATTTGAACATGCCACATTATCGGGGCCCCTCTCTTTCGTTTCTTTCTGGGTATATTATATCAGACTAAAAGTGAAATGTCAAGAGGTTTCGGGAATACTTAACATGACTTTAACTTTTCACGCCGGAATAGATTTTAACTTAAAATTAACGTTGAAAGTTACGGGAGATGAATCTCCCGTACATCCCATTTAATTCCTGTGCAATTCGTTCTGAAATTGGCCGCATTCTGTGCTTCTTCGCGCGTGCGATAATAGGAAGAACCTTCAAAATTCCCGCAATAAATTCGATAGACGATCATAAAATGAAATTCTCCTTTCGTTTCTTACTAAAATTATTATAACACATTGAAAATGGAATGTCAAGTTATTTTGGGATGATTAACAAATAATTAACATGAAAGCCCGGCCCCGAATTTAATCTAAAATTAACAATGGGTGGCATGTTACACATACCACCGCATAATTTCTTCTAAGTCCTTAACGCGTTTTTCTTCAACGAAAAAGGTAATCTCGAAATAATTATCATCGATACAGTGATAGGAAAACTCATGGAAATCCGCGTCAAACAGTTCATCGAACATTGTTTCATTGGAAGTGTTAATTTCAATGGTATAGCTCTTGTTAATCATTTTTTCTTACCTCACTCTCATTTCGTTATCCTTATTATACCACACTTGTGAATACCTGTCAAGTTAAGGCTTTGTTATTCATCTCCTCTCTTGTCTTCTTTTCGAAGGTAGAAGAAACGTAGAATATGCAAAAAAGCGGCACCAGCTTGAATTGTTTAATCGGTTCGCCGCAAATCTCGCTCGCCGCCTTGCAATTACGCACATGTTTCTTTGTACGGAACCAGATCCACACGCCTTCTTCAGTAAGCCCATAATAATAATTTTCATTTCATTCCCTCTCTCTCATTTCGTTGTACTTATTATATCACGTTCAACAGGTTCTGTCAAGTTAAGCTTTTGTAAAGTTCCGACCGGTGAAATAATTAACACCGGTTTTACATTAAATATTGAATAAATAAAATCCGCTATATTCACAGCGGATTTTACTATTCTGCGGCTTATCTCTCCGGACGCGCTTAAAGCGCGATCTCATACATCTTGCAAGTTCTTTGGTCATAGCCGTTCATCATGTTGTAAGCATAATTCCGATCGATTCTTTTCGCAAAATAGAGCTTTTCACTGTTCACCTTTTCGATAACATACAGCTTAGTGATATTGTTCATCATTTTTGTATCCCCCTCATTTTCTCTTTCGTTCCCCTCGGAACAATATTAGTATAACACTTTCAGGCGAGCTTGTCAAGTTAAGATTTTGTTAAAAAGCCCTTCGGGCTGGACGCCCCGCCTTTAGGCGTAGGCGTCCATTGCAGCTTGCGAGTTCCTGTATTGTTTTGCCGCGTTTATCGTGTTTACGTTGGCAAGGCTTGCGTCGTCATACTTAATCTGATACTTTATGCCATTCACCGTCAAATCACCGTCTTTATAGTATTCAATGCGGTCCGCCTTCCATGCTTGGCCAGCTTTTTCCGTGCAATACTTTTCGTACTTGTGACCCTTGTTTTTAACAGTGGGGTCGAACAGTTCTTCGATAGTTCCGATGTACGCTGCCCCCATGCGAAGCAGCTTCTGCTTGTTAATTGCCGTTGGGTTAATGCGGATTTTTTCAGCACCCCCGTGCTTTGACGATTCGCGGTCCAGCTTTACAAGCCACAAAGGCAATGCCTTTAAAACGATTTCGTACACCTTGCCGTCAATCGGAAAAGCATAGCGTGTAAAATCCGCGGCGGTTGTGCGCTCATAGTCGTTAAGCAGGCCGGAAACTGAGTTAACAAAAGACTTCATAGGCAGCACCCCTTTTCTATTAGTTCCAACGCTATTATAGCAAATATGGACGGAAAAATCTTTTTGTGTTAAGATTAGGAGATCGGGTAATCTCCCCAAAACTTCTTAACCTGCTCCTCGTTCCATTCCCGAACTTCATACCATTCATCAAGGCCGCAGCCATCGTTGCGTCTGTCGCACTCGCGCTCCGCGTCTTCTTCGTTGTAAAACACATCGTACACATCTTCGTCGCTGATACCATGCCAGTTACCGAACACTACCGCGTAAAACTTCATTTTGATTGCCCCTCTCTCTTTTCGTTGTACTTATTATATCACGTTCAATAGAATCCGTCAAGTTAAGATTTTGTTAAAGCCCTTCGGACTGGACACCCCGCCTTTAGGCGTGGGTGTCCATTGCAGATTGAATTAGTATTAGTTAATAATATTATTTATAGAAAAATTATTCTCATATAAATATAGGACAAGTCGTCGATCTACTGCAATTTATAGTCATATAATGATTATGGAGGGGTAATAAGTAGGATAAAGTTATTGTTATATAATAATAATGGCCGCCCC
>Ga0326511_10001115_pt1 | contig 22659 bp, 21 predicted proteins | sample 0_2496_0518_D_FD_203701 | JGI IMG/M metagenome (GOLD analysis project Ga0326511, IMG submission 203701) | Bovine rumen microbial communities from UC Davis, California, United States - 0_2496_0518 | ecosystem: Host-associated > Mammals > Digestive system > Stomach > Rumen | place: USA... | reverse complement strand
AAGGCTTACATAGCATCAAAAGACAATATACTTTCACCTGCAACGAAGCGCGGATACTTTGCCACGCTCAGAAGCCTTCCCGAAGCCTTCAGAATGGCTCATATTGCAACGTTAACAGCTTTAGCCGTACAAACTACCATAAACGATTTAACGGCGCTCAAATCGCCCAAAACGGTGCGTAATTATGCAAGTTTTATCATGACCGTTCTGAAGTCGGTGGATGTTAACATCAAGGCCCCACAGCTCCCGCAGAAGATAAAAAAGCCTGTTTACATCCCCACTGCAGAAGAGGTGCACATGATCCTGGCTGAAGCATCCGGGGGGCGGTACTGGGTGCCCCTCGTCCTGGCATGTCTTGGCCTTCGCTTGTCAGAGATTTGTGCTTTGTCCCCGTCCGATCTGGAAGGCGACACGCTCCACATCAACAAGGCGAAGGTTCCGGATGAGCACGGGCAGTATGTCATCAAGACCACAAAGACCACAGACAGCACTGGGGATGTCCGCATTCCTGAAGATGTGGCGGAGAAGATACGCGAACAAGGTCTCGTTTATGACGGTGATCCCCAAATGCTGACCAAAACGCTGCACAAAATGCAGGACAAGCTCGGCATTCCGCGCTTTTCTGTTCACAAACTGCGCCACTTCTTCGCCAGCTACATGCACGCCCAAGGGTTCACCAACAAGCAGATACAAGCCGGCGGAAGATGGAAGACTGACCATGTCATGAAAGAGATATACCAGCACGCAATGGACATGGACTCAGCTAAAAAAAAGATGGCAGACAGCATCGGCGGTCTGCTGTAGCGTGGTACATTCTTGGTACATTTTTGGTACATTTTGGTACAAAATACCCCTTTCAGAGCGAAAATATAGCTTTCAAAAATAGAGACAAAAAAAGAGCGGAGCTCCTTATTTATCAAGGAAAACTCCGCTTTTTTCATGGTCTTGCTGTTTGGTATAGGGGAGGGTGGATAGAGGGACTCGAACAGTAAACCTCGCACGCTATAACCCGCATAAATAAAGGATTGTTATCTTGTTTTGGTACATTTTTGGTACAGAATGAAAAAGGGGCCGCTTTCGCAGTCCCTTCCTTATTATTATTTATTCAGTTTATCATCAAACCACACCAGCAGGATCATGCCGATGGCGAGGAGTGCAATAAACCACTTCATACAAGCCTAACCTTCATGGTGTAGGTCAGACATATCCATCCGACGCCGCTCTTGAGCTTGCCCCATTCGCCTGACTCCTGCACGATGGTAAACGCTTCGCCCTTGCGCACGGTCTGCACGATGTCGTAACTGATGCCAGGCCCTTTTCTGACGTTCAACTCATCCGCCATGATCCGTGCGATGTAGGGTCTAAAAGCTCCGCTCTGACTGTATCGGTCAAAGTAAACCTGCCCATAGCTTGCCCGCTTCTGCTTCATGGCCTCTGACTGGTCCGCAGGGCGCTCAAACTGTGTGAGCACTGCTGTTGATGCACCGTAAACACTGACAGCCGTCTGAAGGGCCTGCAGCGTGCCCTTGTAGCCTGTAGACAGCTCCCACCACAAAAAATCAAGCTGCATGTCAAGATCACCGATGGACTTGTTGCCCTTGCGTGCGTAGAGGTTCTCTTTGCGGCTCCAGAATGTCCACTGAGCAAGGCCATATCCTGCACCGTCGCGGATGAACTTATCTTCGGGATAGCTGCCATCATCGACTGCTGCCGTGTATTCAGCGTCAGTCATGCCCAAGCGTTTCTCGAAGGTGTTCTGCAGATTGTTGCTGTGGAGTGTGCTCTCTGCGTACAGATTGCCCATGAGTCCTGCTACGCCATAATCATTGTGGATGCGTGCGCTCAGGTAGTTCCATATCTTCTCTTCATCGCTGACAGGCTCCGGCTGTGGTGCTGGCGGAGTGATCGCCATGGCTTCAAGAATGTCGCGTTCAACCTTGCCTGAAGCGTGGCGCTGTTTCCATGTCGTCCCAGGGCACTGAGTCGCCTGGTACATGCAATGCAGAGTCAGTGTGCCGTTCTTGTCGCCTGTGTAGTGCGGTGTTATGCCGTAGCGCTTGCAGATGTCCGCCGCAAGCCGTATCGCTGAACGGTATGCCGCATCAGAGACAGGCCACGGCTCCTTTGCTTCGCTGTTGCTGACCTCGAACGTGATGGCTCGCTGGTCATTCCACGAACTCCCGCTCGTCCATGCGCGTCGGTCTTCAGATACCCCGCCGCAGATGTCGCCGTTGGTGCCGATGTAGTAGTTGGCTGATGCTGAGTTCTTGCGGTAGTGTGCCCTTGCGCAGTCTGCGCCGCTTGCTACGCATGCCATGTGGTGGATGGTTATCTTCGTGATCGGCTCCGTCCGCGCGTTGCTGTTGTGCGTGCCAAAATCCACTATATCCGTGCATAATTTCGAGAAAACGCTCATTTTTCACCTCCTAACAAAAAAAGGGCGACCGAAGCCGCCCCATGATTACTGGTGACAATTAGGTAAGCTTTGCAATATACCCCAATTCAATACTACCATCCTCAATCGTCACCCTGTTATACCCCTTAAGCATTTCAAGCTGTTCGGGTGTAAGCTGAATGGTGGTGGGGGTGGCAAGCTTATATTCTACCTGTAAAGGATTAGTAGCAAGCCATGTTTTCCAATCGGCAACTACCATATTCTTTGAGCCTGTCTGACATACGGATATTTTTCCATCCCTACCCATAGAAAAGCCGATATTGCTTTCACCACCCACATATGTTTGGTCGGGGGTCTTTTCCTTAAACATATTGGAAATAAGCCCCATTAAATGATTGTTGGCGCTGTTCTTTTCAGCATCGGATATGACAGGAGATTCAACACGCATACAAGCAGTGACAGAGCCGTTTGATGCTGTCCATGCTTCGCTACCGTCAAATGCAATGCGCTGTGTTTTCACCGTCCCCACCCCCGTATCCCAGTTTATATCAGCACCGTATACGGTAGTGCCGAGCTGAATGGTGGCGGATGAGTGGGCATAAGGCTCGTAATCGGTTGCGGTCGTTCCCCGTTCTATCATTATCTTAAATGTTTCGTTGTTAAAACTCGTACCCGAATTTATACCGATAATGATAAAGCAGTTATTGAGTGCTTGCGTAGCGGTTGCGGTATTGGTTGCGTTAAAACCAAAATCGAGCAGTTTTACCCATGTGCCTAACTGCATTATGTTGGTATAAAATTTGCTTGATGCGCCCGACAGTGTATAACTTCCTGCTTCATACGCTTTCAGATTATCCGAGCCATTGTGAACACTTTGGTCAAGTCTGATGCTAAAGTTACCCGTTGATATTCCATTAAGTTTAAACGAGCCATCCCCGTTATTGGTAAAAGTGACACCGTAACTCGTGAAAGTAGCACACTTACATTCGAGTAAGTTCTTCCCCGTATCATCCACCACCACGCTATCCCTTCCGCTGATGGGGCAGATGTTGGAGTAGGGGGCAAAGGATGCGTCTCCGCTTGTGCGAATCATGGGGTGGAAAGTTACATTTGATATGGTTCCCGCATACATTTGTATATCGCACCTATAGCCATTTATTGTTGACGGCACAGACAACTGTGCAAGATCTGTACCGTTATCATATATCACGGAAGTTGTACCCCAAGTGTTGAACATCAGCACATACGGGTTTCCAGTTCGTGCAGGGCATCCATTAAGGACAATGGTTTGACCAAGAATTGCTTTCGCAAAATTAGTGGTCATGTCATTGCTATTTATGAAAATGAATACTGAGGTTGCTGTGAATGTACCATTCGCTTTAACGCTAGTGACATTACCATCATTATCCGTGACAATCTGGAATGTCCCACCGTTTATGGTATAAGTATTGCCAGACCACACTCCAGAAGTATTCAGGGCTTTTATGCCGTCAACCGTCATAGGAAGCAGATTCTTCCCTGCACCACCTGCCCACGGATAATCATAGCCATGCAAGTCCTGTATAGCATTTATCTCTGTTATGAGTGAGCGAGCCTTGCCTCCTGCGCAATCAGTGATAACCACGGGATTGCCGCTTGCGGTCTTTGTCAACGCTTCGGCTAATACCGACAGCGTGTTGCCCTGTCCGTCGATGATGTCACGGTCGGAGACGACTGCGGTGGGGGTGAGCATAAAGCCAGCATTGATGATGCCAAGTATGACTACCTGCACGGGGTCTGACTCCGTTCCCTCTCCGCTGTTAGATATCTTACATATGATCGTATTGTCGGCATACACATCCTGTTTGTAAGCTACGCCATCAGAATCAACCAGCCGACCATAAGCAAACCGCGCCACGGGGCGGGAATAGCTCAGCATCATCATATAGCCATTGGTTGCATCCGCTGTGCCGTCTGTAGTCAAATGCAAAAGCAATAAATTAGCGGACCCGCTGAACTGCCCGCCCAAGTATCCGCTTGTAATCGTATTAACGTCATAGCAGACAACACCGGCGCCTGCGTCAATCTCACCCTTAAGCTCATTGACTGCCCCTATCACGGTCTGTGCGCTGGTCTGCAGTGTGCCCGTTCCGATAGCGTTCTCCCTCAGCTGTTTCGGCGTGGTTGTGCCTGTGCCGTTCGTCGCATTCTCCACGATCAGCAAGTCAGCATCTGCCAAGCTGTTCACTGTAGGATAATTATTAGTGTTAATCTGTCCCATCCTTTACCTCCATCAATCATCTGTTGTTTTGGTGTAGCGCACAGTCACAGAAGCGGTGTATGCACTGGCATTGCCGTGAGAGTCACATATCAAATATGACTTGTTAACATAGAATGCCCATGTCGCTCCTGTCCTGTCAGATATTCCAAGCTGCAGCGGATAAGTCCCCGCTATTGACAGCACCGTACCATCAACATAGCCGTCATGTATCCATATTTTGTCTATATTCGCCAGGCCATGCGGTAAGCTCGTGGAGCCGTTATTCGGCAGCGCTCCGAAGTTTATCGTCTTTTGATATAGCGGCTTGAAGTCAGTGAAGAATCCTATCTGCTTCTCTGTCGTAAAGTAGTTGTCACCTATCTCAACGCCATCGGGCGTCTGTATGTATCGGCTGACAACCGCGACACAATCAATGCGCCCACCCTTTATCTCTGTCTTGTTGTCTGAAACAATAGCCGGAGATGTCGGGGTCCTTGTTTCGCCATAGAAAAGCGCCTGACCGTCTGAATTGATCGTTGACTTGTACTCACGATTGCTCTGAATGTTATGCTTTAGCTCAAGCTTACTCAAGCCATACAAAGCATTATATTCTCTTGACAGCTCATTCGTTTCATACTGCAGGCCGTTCTGGGTCAGATTCCATGTTCCTTTTGTTACGCCCCAGCATCCCAATTTGATGACTTGACCAAAAGAAGCAATGACCTCATCATGTACATCATCAATACGCCCTGCGGTGTTAATGGTCTTAATATCAAAGCTGTCACCGTCTATATGCGCATAAGTATCGCCCGCAGTGTCGATATCGTTGTAAATATTCACACCGTAAGCATTTTGCAGCATAGCGCTGGACATCTCATCGATGCCGCTGTCGCCTATCTTGACAACCTCTGACAGGATCATCTCCGCTGTTTGCGTGATACGTGAATATATCGGGATGATGTTCGCGATCGTGCTGTATATTGGCTTATTATCAGAGTCAAGGATATCTTCGCCATCACTGTCCTGAATGGCTTCTGAAACAAAGCGTGCGCCCACCTCAGATATGATCGCATTCCTCAGTATTTGTATGTTTGCGTAAGCGGTCAGCTCATGCGGTACGCTCCACTCTATAGCGCCCGATACCTTCTGCACTCTGATGGAGTACCACATCATGCGGTCATCATCTTCGGACCATATCGGCTGCTCTGTGCTCCATCCTTCCTCTTCCCAGGTATCATCAGAAGGCTGCAGCGGTTCAATCTCTGCAAGCTTATAATATGTTGTGTAATTGACATAAGCTGGCTTGGTGGTCTTGTCCACCCTGTCAGCCGTGCCCTTCGCATCCACTGCGGTAGTCTTCGCAAAAACAGCCGTATTCTTGGCGATGTTCGCCGTATAATCATCCGTAGGTGGTGCCGTGCTGTTGCCGATCGTGTACGCATAACCACCACTAAAACGCACTCTGACCTTGTCGCCCTTCTTGCAAGCGATAGTCATCTCAACGGGTGTCTCTTCAACACCACCATCAACATGCACCCATGCAGTCGAGCCTTCAATTCTGGTCACGGTTGCAAGGGTATCATATGCGGAGGTTGTCTTCTTATTCGCTTGCTGTATGGCATTGACAAGCTCTTTTTCAAGCTTCATATACAACCTCCTTCGTTCGTGCTCCGTATTCCAAATCTATGCTCTGTGATGCCACTCTAAACAGTCCATTGATGTCTTGTGCGGGGTAGCTGATCCTGACTACATCACCGGGCATCACGTTCGGATTAAATCGCCTTGTATAGTCAAGCGACCGTGCGGGGCTCTGCAGTTCCTTAAGCCTTGCCAGTGCGTACTGTCCCAAGTCCGCCACGCTGTTCACGCTCTCTGCTTTCCATATCTCACGCCCCCGCCTTGGTATTGACAAGGGGCTGTTCGGGTCCTCGTCTCTGACCGTCACGGAGTAATTATCGCAAGTCACCCTCAGCACGTTCGGGCAGCTGTACCAGTCCTGCTCATCCGTAACTTCCGGCTCAAGCATGTCAGTGCCTGTGCTGAACTCCGCCACAATCTTTGAGTCATATGGACAGATTTCAACTATCCCCTTGCCGTCAATCTTTACCCGCCAACCAAGCGCGTTTACAATCCTTTGCACCATAGTCAGATATGTTTCGCCGGCTTCTGCGATAATCGCCTGGGGCAGATAAGCACCCCCGGGGGTATATGTTACCCGCAAGCCGCATTCTTTCAGAAGTAAAGCCGCTACCGCTGCCCCTTCGCTTCCTGCCTGTGCATAATATCCCAGGGGGACCATTTTATCTGCGGCAGGCTTAAGCACTGAATAGCAGCTCATGTTGTATGTAGTAATATTGCCCTTTATCTTCCTTGACGGCTCTGAAGTCAGCCCAGTGAAGACAGGCACGCGCGCCGCTCCGCCGTTTTGCGTAGCTATCAGATACACACGCACCCATCTCTCGCCCAGTGGCTGATTCATGACCACATCGGCAGAGACAAGCAGGTCGGCGCTGATATCGCTATCAACGCTTCCCTCTATTATCGGGAACTCCTGCTCATCTTCCCATGTGGTGGGGTTAACCGTCATCAAGATGTATGAGGCAGAAAAACCTCTGCTCCAATCCATCAGCTTTCCTCCCAATCTGCCAGCGTCATGCCCGCTTCACCTTCGGGGTCTATCCTCTGGCACTTAAGCTCATAAGTTATCAGTGCGCTTGAATACTCTCCGCTCTCTGACACTTGAACATCCGCATCAAAGCTGCTCCCTTCGGGTGTTCTGACATGGCATATACCAGCATAAGCCGCAAGCTCACGAACTGCCGCCATGCTGACATTGTCGGTCTTCTCAATCACTGTCGTCAACGTAGTATCGCGTTCAACACCTGCGTTCCAGTCGCCCTGGAGTGATCCATTCAAGTACCTTGTGCGCTTGAAGTCCTTTTCAAATTCGTTCTTCAGTTCGATATTGTACGGCAGGCTTATCTGTTCTCCTTCATCAAAGTCAAACAATATCCCATAGAACACAAGGTCATGCGCTACGTCTACCCACGCAGGAGCCGTCGCCGCCATATAGTCGCCGTTCTTGGTGACATCGACGACACGATACCCGCCACCGCTTGCGGGGTAGGGATCAACGTATGTCGTGCCGAACGCTCCACGAACAACCAGCTCAGGCTTGTCCTTGCTCAGTCTGTATATTTCGCAGATATCGCCCTCTGCAAAGCTTGCGGGCGCTGTCGGTGTTATCTTTGCGATATTACCATCAATCACCACCGAAGCGGTCGGGGCTTCTGCCTGGTGCGTCCAAGCCACCACAAAACGCTGCTTGTTGGTCACGCTCTGTCCCAGCTCATCATATACCGTACATGTCAGCCAGTAAGCACAGCCATCATCAAGGCGTCCTGTTATGTCTTCAAGCCTTATGTTGTGGCTCGACAGCTGACCGCTGTATGTTGCCGTGAATATCGTTTCGCCATCAAAGCCGTCAAGCACTGACCCATCGGGGCGCTCTATGCTGCAGTTGCCCGCTCTTGTGATTGACACAGTAGTCATTCCACCAGTACCGGCGCCACCAACAGACAGCGTCAATGGCATAGCCTTAAGCGCACCATTCACAAGGCTTGTGCTGACCGTGATCGTGGGCGCATTGGCTACCTTGACCGCTATCGCACTTGACAGGCTGGACAGCTTGCCGCTTTCGGATTCCGTCCTGACCTTGACCGTGTGCGTGCTACCATTTGTCCAGTTTGGTGTAAACGTCACGCTCTGAGCCGCTCCGTCAATAGTCTGATAAAGCGCATCGTCAACATATACCTCTGCGCTCTTCTGTGCCGTCGTGTCGCTTGAAAGATAAGCCCATGACACTGTCAGAGCTTCGTTCGGCGCGATGATCGTATCACTCACCGATATAGCAGGAGCATCAGGCGCAGCGCCTAAATCAACCTTTAAAAGCTTTGACCACGGGCCCAGCTCATCGGGCTGGTCGCTCTGCGTTGACCGCTTCATGAGTCTTATTTTGATGTAGTAGGTCTGACCGGGCTCAAGCTCGTCAATGATCCATTTTGTGGTCTTGCCGTCAACTTCATATTCCTGCGGCTCTGATGTACTCATCCACGCATCATCATGCGTTGCCCATGACAGGATAGCCGCATCGGCCTTGCTCCAAGACCATGCCCAATCAACCTCAATTCTACCTTCAGTCAAGCTCAATATGCTTGCGCTCACCGAAGCAGGGGGCTGTGGTACGGTTGTGTCCTGTGTCTGCCAAACAATCTCACTGCGTAGCTGCGGATCAGACGGCTGACCATAAAACGCAAACAAGCCGAAGGTCGCCTCTGTCACGCCAGACGAGGGGCTATAGCTTGCGGTCATGCTGGTTGCGTCGCCATCAGCAACAGCTATCACTTTGCCATCTGAAAAGACCATGGCAAGCTGTACTCCGGGCACAACTGAGTTATTAGCCACCGTCATGCTAACTTCACGCGTGACGGTATTCCATGAGCACGCGCTGATTGTCGGCGCTACCAAGTCGCCACCGGCTACCCATATCGGTTCACCTGTTGCGACATTGTTTGCACAAAGCGCATCAACACGAACCCACAAGCACTGGTCCTCATCAATCGTCAAGTTCTGGATAAAGGTTGTTATGGCGGCATTGCTTGACTCTTTCCAGCCCACATCGTAGGTTTTGCCAAGCACCCAGCCCCCTGTCGGGGGCTGAAGGTCTGCCAGCGGATTGCCTATTCTGTAGTAAACCTTTATCTGCTCAACAGGGTGCTCCTTGGTGGCTGTGTTGGTTACTTTGACCGATAAAGTGCCATCATTGAAACTCGACTCGACATTAGTCAGTGCGAGCGGTGTGTTCTTTACGACGTAGTTATATGACCACGCTGAATCACCCGCCAAGCCACGACCGCGACATCTGAACCATGATATGCCGCTTGTTTCTGACGCGGTATAGCTGCCGATCGCGGGCGCGCTTGTCTTGGTTGCCGCGCTCCAGTTGACTGCATTGTAGTCCGTAGTCGTGGAACTTATCGTCTGATATTCCACATCAACAAGCCATTCGGGCGCCGTGCCATATGCTTCAGTGACCCACGAAAAATCAAAGCCACTCAGCGACAGGACAGGCTGATTCGGAACCTTGAGTGACAGCGTCTGCTCCAACCACTTCTGATCCGCGTAATGGATACGCGCCCAGATATAATCAACCTTGACCTCTGTCGAAGGGTAGAACTTCGTCAGATCTACTGCGATCGTCTTGGTGGTAATGCCCGCCTCTGCTGCCGTGGCTTTCCACTTATACTTGGTTGCCTTCTCCAGCTTCTGACCGGGCTGGACAAACTTATATTCGATAGTGCAGCGCTTATTCGCTGAGTTGACCCCTGCAGGGTATGCCCATGTGAAGATAAGGTCTGCATTGTTGCGTTCTATGCGGAATGCCGCCATCGCTTTAGTTGCCATTGGTCATCCTCGCTTCTCTCTTTAGTGTTCTCAAGAATCCCTGTGTCCACGCTTCGGGATCCTGAGCGCCGTCAACTGTGATGTTATTGTTGAATACATAACTGGATGCACCCATTGGCACATCACCGGCTATTGCAAGCCGTGCGTCAAAGCCTGTGGATATCTCTGTGGAGATGCCGCGCAGTGTGCGCTCAATCTTGTCTTTGCCATCGTCAATGCCTTCTGCTATGCCTGCGCTCAGATAATAGCCCACCTCGTCGCGCATGACTTTTGAAGGACTTTCGATACCGAAAAATTCCTTGAATTTATTTTTGATGCTGGCTCCCGCTTCTTTAGCCGCTTCAAGGACTGATCCTAAACCTTCCTTTAAGCCCTTACCGATGCCCGCCAGTATATCCTTGCCAAGCTGCAACCAGTCGATACTTGTGACAGCATCCCAAAGGCTTTTCAAAATCTCGCCAAAGCTCTTCAAGAGCTCCGGCGCCTGCTTGACGAGGCCCGCAATCAGTTTGCCGATTAACGTCACACCCATGCGAAGGATATCGGGCAGCTTTCCGCTTATCGTGGTCAACAGCTTGCTGATAACCTTTCCCGCGCTCTCTGCGATCTTCGGCAGAGCTTGGATGATGCCTTCTGTCAGCTTCAGCACTAAATCAATGCCCTTTTCAAGTATTACATCAAGGTTGTCCAGAATGAAGTTAATAAACCCATCAAGCAGGTCACCCGCAACGCTTATTATTTCGGGCAATCCCGACAGAATGCCGTCAGCCATCTCCATGACAAAAGAGATACCCGCGTCAAACATCTCCGGCAGATTAGCAGTCAATTCAGCTTTCAAGTCGGTCAAAATCTGCCCAAGCGAATCAATCAGCCCCGGCCCTTCTGAAACAAGGCCATCCTTGACAGCTCTGAACAAGTCAGCGCCCGCTTTTACAAGCTCAGGAATGGCTGTAATGAGTCCCTGCACGATGGCGACTATGACCTGTGGAAGCGCTGCAAGCAGTGGCTGGATTATTTCGCTTATGTGCCCCGCAAGATTTACGATCAGATTAGTGACAGTCTGTATCAACTGCGGCAGGGTCTCTCCGATCTTCGCAAACATATCAGGGAGTGCCGCTATCAGAGCATTGAACACGCCATCAAGAATGGTCGGGATCTGCGTGACTAAATTACCAAGCATCGGCAACAGATTGCCGTTGATGAATGCGCTCACTGAAGCGCCCATCTGCTGCAGTGCTCCTGTCACATCTCCGCCGGTGGTTAATACCGCAAGCAGGTTAGTTGCTGTTGCTTTCATGGCGTTAAATGAGCCAGTGAAAGTTTCGCTTGCCTCTTGTGCCGCAACACCTGTGAGCCCCAGGTCTTCCTGGATGACATGGATTGCCGCGTAGACATCGCCCAGGTTGTCGATGTTGTACTCAACACCCGACAGCTCTTTTGCATCGGCAAGCAAGCGCTCCATCTCTGTCTTGGTGCCACCATAGCCGAGCTTCAAGTTGTCCAACATAGTATAGTTCTGCTTCGCAAAGCCCTGGTATGCGCTCTGTATATTCGCTATATCCGTGCCCATCTTGGCGGAGTTGTCAGCCATGTCCATGATGGCTGTGTTCGCCGCTTGTGTCGCGCCTTCGATGTCGTCACCGAATGCCTGCTTAAGTGAAGCACCGAAGCTAACTGCCTGTTCTGCGTAGTCGTTCATGCTTATACCAGCAGTCGCCGCCTCTGCAGCCATAGCTTTCATGCTGTCAGCCGCTTCGCCGTAGATGGTATCAAGACCGCCGAAGCTCTGCTGCAGGTCGCCGCCAGCTTCAAGGCTTTCCTTGACAACCTTACCGATGCCAGCCGCAATGAGCGCAGTCTTAAGCGAGCCGGCAATGCCGCCGCCTATCTTCTTGCCTGTCTCTTTGCCGACATTCTCACCGCCAAGCTCTTGCGTTATTTTAGCTTGAGCCCCTTTCATGTTGGGCACTATCGTCACGGTGGCTCTTGCTACTTCTATCGTTCCTGCCATGTCGCGCTTCGTGCTCCTTTCTTTTTTGTTCAAAAAATGCTTCAAGCTCCGGCACTGTCACAGCGCCTTTGCCGTATTTCTTTATATTCTGCGCTTCTTTGTCGCCCGGTCTCTTGTACGGCTTGGGCTGTTTAGCCCGCTTGTGCGACCCCATAGCGACCAAATTAGCGTTAATAATCGCCAACATATCGAAGATGTCAGCCAGGATCGCGTTGGTCTTTGACCGCGTCGCCCATAGCCCATCTTCTGGGGATAACTCTCTGATGAGATAACTGTCCATTGAGCTCTTCTTGATAAAAGAATTGAGCGCCCCCCATGAAAGAGAGCGCCCAATATCTCTTAACTCATAGCCTGTTTTAGTCAGCAGGTCTGTCTCTACCGCCTCGCGATGTTCTTCGATGAACCCCGCAAGGCTTTTAATTCCCCCAGTGTCATGCCCACACTTTCCTGTGTTGCATTGTTCCACGCTTTGATTATCTCTGTGAGCTGCACGATCGTGAGCTCTTCAAGCACCTCTTCGGGGATGTAGTCCTTCAGAAAATCGTTTATGCTGTCCATCTGCTGGATAGACTTGACCTGCTTCATGGTCATGTTACTGCCAAGGGGTATCTTATAGGTGGCCTCGCCTATGTTTACCTCCAAGACTTCAACCTCAACCGCCTTGTCATTGAGATTTAATACCATAACTTGCCTCCTTATGAGCTACTGCCCACACCGTCTTCAGTAATCAGCACAAGGCTGTTATCAAGAGCGGTGATGGTAGGTGTCCAAGTGATTGCCGAACCGGGAGCAAATGACACGTTGTCAATCGCGTTGATCTGTCCCTTTGTCATGCCCAGTGCGATCATGTCCTCGCCATCCTTCATCAAGAACAGGAATGCTTCGGGGTCGGGAAGGGATGAGCTGGAAAGATTAGCCTTCACCTTCTTGCCATGTCCAGTGCCTGCAGGTGTCACGGTGACATTGTTAGTGCCAAGAACAACCTTGAGCGATTCCTCAGTGGTGTCCATGACGGGCGCCTGGATCGTCTCTGTGTGATCTGTTAAAATCACGCGCTTGATGACATTCGCCCAGTTCTTTAAGTTCTCAACGCTCTTATCGGTTGCCAGGGTGATGCCGTCCTGCGTTATGTCGCCCACCTTCGTCCATGCAGATGCAAGGGTTTCCGAAGGATAAGAAGGCAGAGCAGTGCCAGCAGGAGCATGGAAAAACATACCCGTTGCAAGACCGATACCAAGCTTTGCATCGTTTGAAGCCATTTTTTATACCTCCAATTTTGATTTATGCGCCACAACCATGATGGTCGCGGAGCACATTGCCAAGTCGGGGCGGACAGGGTCAACCTGCCACGAGCCCGATGAGTTAACAGTGATGTTTCTGATCGCGGTCGTCTGCTGTTTGCTGACTGCGTCCAGAATGCCAAGAGCTTTGCGAAGCGTCAGGTCTGCCTCTGCTTCGTGTTCGGCTCTTGCGTAGAGCATAACCATGAATGTGTCGATGGTGTTAGTGTCCATGCCGCCTATTCTGCGAACCTCAACAGAAGGAAGGCTCACAGTTGCGGGGAGCGGTCGGCAATAGGTGGTGATGTACGCTGACAATCCCTTGCGGATCTCATCTTCAATATCAACTGAAATATCTATGTTCATCCCGACCACCTCACTAAGTTAATGACAAGATGAGCAAGCTGTCCTGTTGGTGAAGGCCAGTCTTTGACCTCACCATTGATGGCGTACTCATTGCCCTTGCAAATTATATGATCCCCCGCTTTAATATCAGCAGTAGCCGGAGCGTAAAGGGTTAACCCTTCAAACAAGCCTTCAATCCTGCCGTCCTGCGTCAGTGATGTGCTTGCTGGCTGTACATGACAGCCGCCTATCACCAACTCTGAAGCCGTGCTCCAGTCAGGAATCGCGGACCCACGCTCGGTTTTCGTCCCCGGTCTTTTTCTGCTGATTGTATCATTCCACCAACTTATCATTAGATTGCTCCTATTATGCGATTAGGGATCAGCAGCTCTTTTTCGGAATCCGACAAGCCCGCTGTCCCTGATGTGTTAGTCCATGATGCCGCGTAAGTAATCGACACGCCGCCTGTGCTTTCACTCTGCACGCCGTTTGACGATGCCAGGGCGATTGTAGTACGGTGCGCGGCGATTTGCTTGATGCCATCCACAAGGGCATCAGACAAGCCTGACTGATAAGTCACCTCAAGCTCCGTGAATGGCTCAATATAAGCGCACGGGCAGAACACTCTCAAAAATCCATTGGACTCAAGAGCATAATCGTTCTGCGTGGCTCCGCCGATCTTGACGGATGTGATAGCTGTCACGAAGCTTGACGGCAACTGTATCGAGAAGCCATACGGCATTCTTGTGATACGTTTGTCGAAGAACGTGGTCACGAGCTCACATGCGGCAGAAGGATATAAATGCCAGCCGCAGAAGCTCCGTATCTTTGCGCTCGCCGCTTTGATGTTCGGCTCAATTCTGACATCTCCCGCGAACTTGTTGCCCGTCAGAGTGTTGAAATCTTCCACGCTTATGATGTCCGCCAGTGTGTCACTGTCTGTGATTGTATATCCCCATGCCGTTTTTAAACTCATTTTTTTGCCACCTTTTTCGCTTTGTTCACGGGTGCAACCTCTTTGTTCTTCGGAGCTTCAACAGCTTTCGCTTTTACCTCTTCGGATGCAAGAATTGCACCTTCGGGGACATCCTGCTCGTCAAACTGAAATCTGCGCCCGCCGTAGATATAATCTTTCAACATAACATCACCATAAGCGGAGCAGCCTAAGCCGCCCCGCCCCTTTCATGCACTTATGAAGATGAGCTTGCAGTGCCAACCAGCGCAAATGCTGCAGGCACTCTGGTAGCCAGTACCATGCGCTCTTCAACACGAACGGTGATTCTGTTGTACTCGAAGTCGTCAACATCACTGTTGGATACCTCAACACGCATGCCCTCGCCTGCCTTGGTTACGACAGAAGATGCTGCCTTGAATGCGCCGACAACTGCCTGACCTGCGGAAACGTTAGCGCTCTCAACAACAGGAAGGCCCCAGATGCGAGGATTGCTGCTGTATGCGCCGTTGCCGTATGATCCGTAAGCGGGACCGCCAAGGAGATACTGCTGATTGCCGTCCTTTGCAAGCAGAAGGCTCTCAAGGTCTGCGGGGTTGATGAGGATAGCGTCTGCTTCATAGCCGGTTACGCTTCTAACGGCCTGCTTTGCCTTCAGCAGATTGTCGAAGGTGATGCTGCCGGTTACCTTCTGAAGTCCGGAAGTAGCGGTCAGAGCGCCTACAAGGTAAGCTTCAACCTGCTTCTTGAACTCATAGATCAGACGGCCACGGATTGCGCTCTCAAGGAATGCAGCATCGCTCAGGAGCTCATCAGTCTCCTTGATGAATGCAGCGATCTTGTTCAGCGCTACAGTGACGGGGGTGTAAGGGATGTGTACCTGGGGCTTCTTAGCGCCTTCAGCTACGGTGGTGATGTTACCTTCAAGACCGCCCAGCTTGTAGTAGGTGAGTGCGTTGCCGCTGATTGATTCTGATCCGAACAGGGAGCGAACAGTCAGCGCAAGCTGAGGGTCAACTACCTTCTTGTCAAGGTCAGCGAATACAGACTCACCAACTGCTTCATTGTCGTTGTAAGCCTTGAGTGCAAAGCTCTTGCTGCCCTTCTGGGTCTTCAGCTCTTCCAGGTTCAGTTCTTTGATATCCATGTCTTTTTCTCCTTTTTCTTCTTTTGTTCCCATCATGGCGATGGCCTTCTCTGCGGTCTCTGCCTTCTTGATGGTCTCGGCAAGGTCAGCGATCTCTTTTGCTAAAGCTTCGCCCTTGTCGATTGCCTCTGCGTTTCCTTCCTTGATTTCAGCCTCGAGCCCTTTGAGCTCTTCCTGCTTACTCTCGTATGTTTCTTTGATCGTCATGGTCTTAATCCTCCATATTTTTTATGATTGACAGAAGTGCATCCTTTCGAGCATTGAGCTCATCCGGCTCCTTTGAGGTTGCATCCTCATTGGCCTTCTGTGCCTCCTTTGCGTCGTCCGTTTCTTCTGCTTCATCCTCTTCATCTTCGGGCTCTTCTATCTCGCCCAGCACTTCCTTGAGCAGTGCGATTGCCTGTGATATGCGGTCAGCATCCTTCTTGCTGTTGCGTGCTCCGCTCTTGACTTCGGGCTCTGCGGACTTAACATCAACAACGCCAGCATCCTCATTCGCGGGAACCGTCACAGCACTGATCTCGAACAGCTCAAGCTCACGGAGCTCATTCGCTTTTGTGCCATCTTCAAGAACAACCGTGCCCTCGTCCTTAACCTCATAAGCGAAGCTGAACTTGCGGAGCCTGCCGTCCTTGTAAAGCTGTCTCACCTTCTGAGCCTCTTCGGTGTCGTCAAAAGTAGCTACGAAGTGCAGCCCCTTCTCGTCCTCTTCAGCTTCTGCAGTGCCGATGAATGCCTTAAGGTCATCCATCTTATGAGCCCATAAGAACGGGATCCCTTTGCCACCGTTCCAGCGCTCTGCCAGAGTCTTGGTGAATGCGCCCTGCTTTACAACATCGCCATAGCTGTCAGCCTGTCTGATAAAGGTGCTTGCATAGCCTTCAATCTGACCATTGCCATCGTCGCGGTATTTGACCTGCATCTCTTTGATTTTCATGTTTTAATCCTCCAAAATAACTATTTCTGTTGCACAGTTGCATCCACAGCTCTCATCGGGGCTTAAGTCGTCATCACCGGGCCAAAGTGCACCGTTCGGGAATGGTTCATCAACATCAACCTCAACGCCATTCAGTGCTGCATGAGTGTCTCTCGCGTTGGCGCCAGTCACCCATACTTTTTTGACTGTTTTTCTGATTCCCTGCTGTCTTGCCTGTTGCGGTGCTTCATGAAGACCAGCCCAGCCGATTGCGGCAATAGCAAGCGCATGACCAAGCAAGTCAGCGTGTTCACCGCTTCTGACATCCATCACATGCGCGGGGGTGTGGTCCTCTTCGTCCTCCCCTTCGTACTCCATAGTCTCTTCAAGCTTGCGCTTGGTGCTTTCGTTTATAGCCGCCGCACGGCCTTCTGACAGGGTCTTCAAATATGCCCTTGTCTGTTCGCCGCTGTACTTGGAGCCAATCACCTTCGCAACGTCTGCGCCATGTCTGTCGGCAAGCTCATTTATCAGCGGCTCAATATCTGCCGCAAGTTCCTCGTCCCATCGATGCTGGTTCCACCAATTCTCGGCTTTAGCGCCTATCTTCGGCAGTACGCTGTCAGCCTGTCTCTTGAAAAACTTGCTCAACACCTCTGCAAGCTTCTGGTCTTCCTCTTCAGACGACCCGACACGCACGCGCTTTGACTGTGCCTTGCTCCGCATCTTGGCGGGCTCCGCGTCAACCGTTGTCATGTCCTGCTGTTCATTCATGTGGGTATCCTGCGGTGATGCCTGACCGCCCTCAACCACGTTGAGCGGCACGATAAGCTCATCACCACCCTCAACAGGCGGTAAGTTGTTGTCTGCTCTTGCTTCGTTGCGTGTCATCCAAGGACCGCCCACAGCACTCTGCAGGATGCTTGCACGCTCTTCAAAGGATCCCTTGAGCTTCTCAGTCAGATCAAATTCAACATACAGCGACTTGTCAGCCTTAACCTTCGGAAGTAAAAAGCTGTTTATCCTCTGCTGTATCATCTGCAGGATAGGACCCAAGCATTCAGCGTAAAGCGCCCTCGCGTTGTCCTTACTGCTTGCATATGTCTGCGTGTCGCTGTGCCATACAAGCGAAGGGTTGACGCCATAAGCCGCCGCCACGCTTTCACGGGACAGCTTGACCGACTCCGCCCATTGTGATTCCTTGAACGAAGTGCTGAAGGGCTTTATCTCCATGCCGTCTTCAAGCAAGGGAATGCTGCCCGCCTTTTCGCCACCAGCTCCCCAGCCTTCGCGGAATGCCGTTATAAACCGGCGCCGTGCCTCATCATCCCATGGCTGCACATCCTTGGGTCTGACGATCTGTGCATTCAGTCTGCCGGAACTATGCCACAACTGTTTGCGGAAGTTGCCAGCCTCAATCTGCTCCTGCAAGGTCTGACGCAGGCCCGATATCGGCGCAACATATCCCCCAGGGTTGCCGGGGGAGTAGGTCTTGAACTGGATAAACTCTTCCTTCGGGATGTCTACGAACTGCCCTGACTTCGTCTGCACTCTTATCGCGTCGGGAGCATAAGCAGTGCCGCCGATGGTCTCTGTCACCCATTCAGACGGGATGATGCGCATCTGATAGCCGCTGTCGCTGTTCGCGTCCGGCATAAGCCAAACGTAAACACAGCCGAAGATAAAATACTCCATGGCAACGCCACGGATGAACTCAAACGCCGTCTGATCGCTGTTGGGCATGTACAGCAGCTTCGCCGCAGTGCTATCCCTGTCACGCTTGCGGGTGGTCTCATCATCGCGCTTATACACTTTGAGCGGCAACTGTGCCACGCTGTTTGACAGGAAGTCTACAACAGCCTTGAGGTTGTCCTGTGAAGTGTATAGCTTCTTTGCTGTGTAGTTGATTACCTGCGTGGGAGCATCACTGCTCAGAGATATCTGCACCACCGTAGGGGTCGCCATTAAGTTTTTGATTCTTGATAAAATTGACATTTTCTTTCCTCGCTTATGTCAAGTAATGGTCTTTTATCCACTGGATACGCCTTCGCGCCGCTTCTTTTGCCCATGAATGCTGGAGCTCATCCTCATTCATCATCAGCATGTATATTTCCAGATACCAACGCGCATCTTTTTTACGGTCGTTTGTCGTGGTCAGTGAGCCTTCTCTGACGAGCCATTCATAAAGGTCATCATGGATCACGGCAGCAGTCTCACAGACATCACACTGAAAAATATGCTGATAACAGTCATCAATCATCAGGCCTTCGGGGAACTCAACGCAGAGCTCCGTTTTGACGGCCTTACTCCATGGCATACCCACTTTTATATCAAGCGCTATGTCCTGCGGTGTAATCGGGTCGGTGTATCTGTCGTGATGTTTGCCGCGTAAGCCCGTTGATAATCTGGTTTTTATGAAGTTAAAACGTATGATGTCGGGCATCTTGTTCGACGCTGCGCAATCCTTAATCTTCTGCAGTGCGTCGTCATCGATCAGCACATCATCACCATCAAGCCATAAGGTGTACGCATCGCCCTTGCAGTGCTTCATGGCCTCATTCCTTGCCCCTGCCGCAAGCCCCTTGCGATCCATCTGCAGAGCAATGTCAGGCTTTAGCTTCTGGATGGTCGCCCAGGTATCATCCGTGCTCTGATCGTCAACGATAATGAGGTGATAATCCTGGCAACTCTGCCGCCTTATTGACTCCACCATGCGGGGCAGAAGCTCCGATATGTTGAATGCGGGGATTATGATCCTAAAAAACCGCTTCTCTGTCTTTTTAACACTCATATTTGCACCCCTTCGGGAATAGATTCGCAAAAGCCATCGTAATATCTTCAACGGCCTGCGGATAATACCCATCGTCAAGCTCTCCGGCGTCGTTTATGCAAAGAAGCGGATTGTTTTTGCCTTCGATCGCGCTGATAATGGGCGAATAATCGTTATTTATGCGTATATAATCATGCGGCACGGTGAACTCACTGTATTGGCCCGTATAATATGCGTAATATTGGTAAATGTACCCAGTAAAGTTGTACCAGTGCCGCTCTTTTGTGATGGTTGAATCAATCAGCGGGGCTATTTTCTGCCCGACTTCACGCATCTGCGCCGCGTTTATGCCCTTTTGGCAGTGCTGGGGCTTCAAAAGCACCATCGGATCCGTCCTTGCAACGTCTGCAGCATCTGCCGCCATGTCCATGCCGTTCCGGCAGCAACGGCGGAACAGGTTCTGAACCGCAAAATCCGACTCATAAAAGCTCAAGCGTGGCTTGTCACCATCAAAAAAAGCCGACTCATCAAGCGGCTTCAGTACGAAAAAATCATCGTTCGCATATATAAACCGATCCGACAGCCCCTCAATTTGCCACATGTACGACTCAATCGCGGAGCTGTTGAACGTGGGCAAGTGCTTCTGTGACATGAACTCTTTATGCGTCACTACTCTGACATGGTCACGGTTGACCCAGTCGGGCACCTGTGAATCCGTGCTGACAATCAACACGATCCTGTCAACCCACGGAAGGTTGACCGCCACAGAGCGAAAGGCATAACGCAACGTGTCGAACGGTCGGAACCGTGACGCATCCATCTGGCTGAGGAATCCATGCTGTTTGTACTGTTCCCGCCAAACGGGATCATTGCAGTCAACATATGGCAATACATAATCAATCATACAAACATCATCCCCGCGCCCTGTGCGTATGCACTCTCGAATATCTTCGGCTTCTTTTCGTCTACAATCCTTGTCGCTGCAGCAAATGCGCAGAAACAAGCGAACAGCGGCGCTATATCGTCGGGGCTCTTTATCCTGTCGGGTAGCATCACGCCTCCGCCGATATTGCGTAGCTGGCATGTCTTTGCCGGCGGGTCAAGTATCGGCTGTGCAAGGTGGTATATCCTAACCCCTGTTGTCGGTGTATCTGTCGGTGCTTGTCGTGCTATCGCATCATAAAAGCGCCCCCAGCCCTGTGTAAGCTCACCGCCCTCAATCGGTATGCGCTCGATGTTCTTAAGCGTGCAGACCTGCTCACCAAGTCCAGCAACAGGAGCACCGCGCGTCTGGAATGCTACTGACATCGGACCGCGTGGAGCGCGTTCACGGAACCAATCAATGACCCATTCAGTGCCAGGGCGCCTTGCTATCAACTCAATGTGATAATTGCCATCAGAACGCATCCCACAAGCCGCTATAGCCGCCCAGCGCCTGTCCTGCGATAAATCTATCCCGTAAAACACGGGGCTCTCTGGAGCTATCTCTGACGCCATATCAAGGGCGTTCTCCCAGGCGCCATCAGGGAAGGGATTCGGTAGAATCGTCTCGACCTGCTGGCACATACATTCTGAGCGGAATTTATTCTCAGGGAAGGTCTTGCGGTTACTCAACAGGGCCCTTTCCGTCAGCCGCCCATATCCAAGCGCCGGATTAGCCTGTGCAAGCGCCTTCATGTCATCCGTTGCCGCTCCGTCGGGAGCTGACCACTCAAACAAGCCGATTGATGTATCATCGACTTCATCATCACCGCCGAAGTCTTCCTTGATGCCCAGCGCGTTCGATCTGATCTGCCGCAGCACTATGCTGTCGGGGTCGCCCGCGTTGCTAAAGCATATAATCACGCCATTCGGCTTGGCGTTGGTTGACGCTGCCGCCGCACTCCATGTCTCAAAGTCCCTGTGTTCACGAAGCTCATCAAGCATGACCAGATCATTACTATCGCCACGCCCTGCCCTTCGTGTGGGTGCGCCGACCTTGTATTGACGGTTGCCAGTCAGTATCAATCGCTTGTTGCCGTTCGTCCTGCTGACTCTGTCAATGCTCCGCTGTAGTTCCGGGATGCCTTCCTGGTCGTTTATGACCGCCTCCCATACTTCCTCTGCCTTATCCAGTGACAGAGATGTGCCGAACAAGCTTTCGATGCCAAGCACATTCAAGAAAAACGATGCCAGCACTTCAGACAGCACCGTCTTGCCGTTTTGTCGGCTTACCAAAATCAATATCGTGCGATATCGAAACTTCCATTCACGCTTCAAGCTCCCCACGATCTCAAGCATGTGCTTTAAGCACCACTCCTGCCACGGGTACAGCTCCTTTTTTAGCACGTTGTTCGCATACTCAATCGCCGCGAAGCCTAATGTTGTTGCCGGGGTAAGCTTGCGCAGCGGCGGAGTGAATAGCCGTGCCTCTGTATTGCCCTTTATCATTTAGCGATCTTGAAGCGCTTTCTTAAGTCATCAATCGATGTCTGCTCACCCGGCTCATCAGCATCAGACAACTCATTTTGCACTTTGACGATATAGCAGTAGTCCTTGAACGTGGCTCTGATCTCCGCCACTGCAGGATTAGCTTTTATCGCGGGCTCACCCTGTGCGGTGGTCAGTATTTGCGACTCTGCCATCTTGCCATACGCTTCAAGGTGGGATTCTATCCACGCCCGCATCGCCTGTTCAATCTTATCAACTGTCTGCTTCTGAACTGATGTTCCCTTCATATCTCTGCACCTGCCTTTCAATGCCGCCTTGAATAAATGCCAGGAAACAGTCAAGGCCACCCTGCTTTCGCCCCGTCGGGCTATCCTGGCAATAAGTTCATCTCACGGATCCGCTCAATGCGTTGTCTGTTATCTCTGCCCTGTCTGCAGCATCCGTTTCAGCCGTGACCTGAGCATACGCCCTGCCGCCCTTGTATCCGCCCTTCCAGTTCGGGGGCGTACCCACACCAGTGCTCACCACGAAGCCGCCGCCCGCCTTACTATTGGCACGGCCTGCGATGCCCTCCGCGATCTGCTCACACAGCGACTGCACGCCGCCGGAGCACTCCACCTCTTCAAATCCTGCCGATATAAATTTTATTGTCGTTTTGGTGCCCATAGAATACCCCAAAAATTAAATCAAGATTTAAGAGAGGGAAAATCC
>Ga0326511_10001114_pt1 | contig 22673 bp, 18 predicted proteins | sample 0_2496_0518_D_FD_203701 | JGI IMG/M metagenome (GOLD analysis project Ga0326511, IMG submission 203701) | Bovine rumen microbial communities from UC Davis, California, United States - 0_2496_0518 | ecosystem: Host-associated > Mammals > Digestive system > Stomach > Rumen | place: USA... | reverse complement strand
TTGATTCTGCGGTAACGTTCTTTAAATTCGGGATGCTGTTTTGATTTCAGCAGTGCGTTGGCAATCTGCACAAGTAACGGTTTCAGATACGAACCGGCACGAGAAATACGTGTAGACTTTACCTTTTATGAGACTTTTGGGAGACAACAGTATGAAAATTCTTTGCTTGTTATTAATGAAATTATGATGTTTTCTGATTGGCGATTCTCCCAGAGAGAAGGCGGAGAAAGAAAAGAAGGGTTACTAACCAGTGTGTAACCCTCTGAGCGGTGTTTTATCGCTTTAGCCTGCTAATAGTTGCACAAAATCGTTATTTTGCGCAGGTTTTGAAAAATTGCATGGGAAGCAGGGTACACCCCTACCCCATCAAAAAATGCAGGTGCTTTTCAAGAGCATCTGCATTTTTCAAAATCAATCAATTCATTCTGAAAATTCCGGACGGCTTATCAATTTTCATCATCGGGTGATTCCTCATCTTCTTCATTTCCATTTTCGTCACTTTGATTCAAATCTTCATTGATGTCTGGAATTTCAAATTCTGGTTCATCCGGTTCGGTTTCTTCTGGAAATTCTTCCACATCATCCTGACCAAGTGAACAAATATAAGTGAATTTGGGAGATTTCAAACCCATAACAGAACGGAATGAATTTCCACGAACTGTTACTTGACCATCAACATTCACTGTGTTGATGTATCCGCCGTTTCCAATTGACAGCTGAATCCAGTTTCTGGGGTTATCTGAAAGCTTAATGTGGTATTCATTTTCGATTCTGCTTCTGACTTCATCCACGGTATAATATGTGACATCTCCCCAATGTGGGTCATATTGGGAATCGAATTCACTGGAAACACTTCGTAGATACGGCAAATCTGCGGAAAATACATCAGAACAACTGGCTGTTACTCCTCCGCAGGATGCACAAAACATTGTCAGACAGAATCTATCATCATAATACAATGCTTCTCCCAATACCGAGGCGCACAAATCAACTAGGCTTTGTGGCGGGTCAGGTTTTCCCTTCAAATCGTGAGCGTCATTATTATAATATTTGATATAGGTATAAACTGCGACAGCTTGCGCCTTGATACACTCCGGATGGAATGAAGGACCTACTTCAATGTTCACAATTTCAGAAACCTGTTTCAATACATTTCCTTCTACTCCTTGCACTGTGACGAGTTCTGATTCCGCAGTTTCGGTATTTTTGAGGACTGTTCCGGGGTAATAATGAAATAAAATATCCTGATAATTCCAACCGGCATATTTTGCATAAAAATTCGCCCCATTCTGGCTCATTCCCACTCCATGTCCCCAACCGTAACTTGTAAATGCAAATGTATTGGGGTCAGTAGTACCCACTGCGGAATCAGACGGCGCAACCAAAATGACTGTATCATCTTTTCCCTCTGCAATGAATTCAGGAGCGGGCAATTCATCCGTTGATGCAACTGTCTCATAATTTACCAGAGAAAAATCATCTGTATAGTCAGAAAGTCCAGCTTTCCACCATTTATGAGCAGTTTCATCTTCAAATTCTGGTTCTGGAATATCCGAATGAATGACGGTGACTGTACTGAGATTGTCGGTTTCCTCTGCTTCTGAATTGGAAACAGAGGAAACAACATTTTCAGTTGGTTCAGGAGTGCTTTCAGCAATGGCAAAAACTGGAACACAGTAACAAATTGTCAGACATGCTGAAATGATTGCAAACACAAACTTTTTCATAGCTACCTCATTTTATTGTGTCAATATTTTTGAGAGAATTTCCCCTTCTGATTCTCCTTCACGCAACCTTCTTGCGATGATAAGGAATCGTGAGTCATCTGCATCAGAATAACAAGTGGAAAGGGTTAAAATTTTGTCACCATATTCCACATCAATCGGGATTTTAGAAAGACTTTTCTGTTTTGCAGTTTCGACGTATGCTGTAAATTCTTCTGGATTGGACAAATCTTCCATATCCCAGTATCTCCAAGTAGCTTGTGCGCTTCCGTCTGTGATGGGATTCGCAAAGATAACGTAGGTATAAGTTTTGTAATTAGAAGAAAGTTCGATAAAAGGTGCAGTTTTATAGTAAGTTTCATCTTGACGGTAACGGCGTAATGAGCCAAACATGGTATTATTTGCCATATTATGACCATACAGAATAATATTGGTTGACTGTTCTGATTCTTTCCAACCGAAAATATCACGGTAATCCATGAAAACAGTTCCGGCACGGAAAGGCTCTTTCTCAAAACTATTGCTGAGGTAATATTCATTATCATCACATTGCACAAAGGGGTTATCAACGTCTGTATGCTCCACTTTAATCCATCCCCTTGTGTCAGGATTTTGTGCAAGCAGCTCCTGCGCACGGGCAGATAATGGCAATTCTATTTCTTCTGTGGATGGTTCGGTTTCAGCTTCTGTCGGTTCTTCTGTCGCTGGTTCAGTTGGTGGCATTGTTTCCATCTGTGAAACTGGTTCAGGAGCTTTTTTTTGGGAAGCAATCACTCCCACCATAACACCAATCAGCACAAGCAGACAAATCACGGAAACAATCACAATGGTTTTCTGTTTTTGGGTCATTTTGGCATTACTTTTCAAACTTTTTGGCATGGTATCATCCTTTCTCAAATGATTTCAGAAATTAACCATAAGGCTCAAATGCAAGATTTGGGTCATATGTCTTTTTACGCCATTTATAATAGCTATTGGGCCATTTAATGTTAGGATTCTCAAAGCTGGTACAGCCTTCTTTAAGGTCTTCCCCTTTACGAACTTTTCGTGCAAATACAACCAATCGACCTTCTGAGAAAGTACTATTACAAGTGGAAAGGGTCAGAATTTCGTCACCATAAGTTACATCTACGTTTGTCAAGCGAACAGTACGTCTTTTGACTTCATTGACATAGTCATAGAAACTCTTTTCATTTTCGAAATTGACAACATTCCAATAATCAAAAGCGGTTTCCGTTGTGTCTGCAATATCCACAATTATCATACCAAATATTTTATACTGATATTCCCTATAGTTGGAGTTCAGGTAAATAATCGGGTGTTTATCATAAAAATCATCCTCATTGATATAGCGTTTCAAACTACCAAACATGGAATAGTCATGCATATTATGACCATAAATAATGAGATTTTCAGAATTTGGCTTTGCTCTTTTGGAAGTTCCCTCTTTCACAACGTCAAAATTTTCACGATAATCTAAGAAAATAGAACCTGCCTTTTCGGGCTGTAAATAAATATTCTTATCGAGATAATAGTTATTGGCTGTGCTGGGGTCACGGTGCTGTAATACTGCATAGTCAATGGGTGTATCCGGAATATGAATCCATCCAACCACGTCAGGATTGATGGCAAGAAGGCTATCAACTGTCGGAAGTTTCAAGAACAATTCCTCTACCTCGCCTTCATCATTGATGTCAGTCGGCGGTTCTGTTGCCTCTTCTGCTGAGGGATTATACAAATCTGAAACGGCTGAATTCATTTTCTGGTTTTGGTAGTTATCATAGAAATACTTTCCAATCAATCCAATGCAAATGATGAAGATAATTGCAGAGGCGAGGAAAATCAATTTTCTGACAACTTCAAAAGCATCATCCCCTTTTTGTGGGAACAATTCCAAAAACCGCTGTCCTAACGTTTTTTTCTTTTTCTTCTTGGATTTCTTGACAGCAGTCATTTCAGCTTCTGGTGATTTTTTCTTTTTCTTCACAGGGACATCACTTTTTTCCTTTTGAGAGTGAGAAGCTTTCTTTTTCTCACTGGGCATTTGTGGTTCTGGAACGGGTTCTTCCTGAATGGGGAATGCTCTTTCTGCTGGAGATTCCTCCGTAAAATCAGAAACGGTTTCAGGCGGATTCACAGGGAGAAATTCTGCTGAACGGTTTTGCTTGGGAATATATTCCCGAACGGGGGCTTCTTCTCTGAAATCGTCCATTTCTGTATCAGATGAAAGGGGTTCTTCCGTAAAGGAAAGAGTTTCTGGTGTATTCTCCTGATAACCCTGTTTTTGGAAAAATGGGTCATGTTGGGTTAAATTTTCCTGTACCCGTTGCGGAATGATTTCATTTTGAGGTGCTTCCTCTGTTGGAAGGGTTTCCTCTTCTGGTTCATCCGAGAGTTGCTCCGTAGAATCTTGAACCGGCATTTCTTCCGGAATATCGGGAGTTTCTTCCTTTTCGGGAGCATCTTGCACAGGTGCAAACATTTCCGGCTTTTCAATGCTATTTTGCTCCATGGTGACACCGGAAATTGTGGGGACTTTGACAGGATTGGGAACAGGTTCAGCAGGTGCGAGGGGTTCAGAAATTTCAAGCTGTTGTTTCAACAGTTTCATTTGTTCCTGATTTTCACGGTTCTGCTGTTCTTCTTTTTCACGCATTGCAGATTTTATCGCCTTATACTTGTCCTTTGATGAGACCTGTGGAATAGGTTCAGGCTTACTTTGTTCAATGACAGGTTCAGGCTTTGGCGGTGGAGGGTTCAAGATTTGTTGAAGTACCTCCTCATCTGTCAATACTTTTTTTTCTAGAATAGGTTCTTCTTTTTTTGGTGAACCTATTGGAGTAGAAGCCAGTATTGCAGCAATCTCTGCATCACGGTCTTCTGATAAATTGCTCATAGACCTACCTCCAATTGATAATTACTCAAACTCATTTTACAACACTATAGACGTTTTGTCAAGGTACTTATTGTGATAATTTCAGGAAATTTGCATTCATTTGAGCATAATTCCTGAAATTTCGTCACTTCGCACAAAATAAATGGAATATTTCTCCTGAATTTTACAGGTTGACTCTGAAAGTTTTCAGCTCCGTTCCGTCAACTGCTTCCTGAATCAGCTCCGCAAAATTTCCCTTTTCTTGTGCTTTTTCGATTTGTTCCAATTGAGGGCGGATTTTGGGATGACGAGGAGTAAAGACCGTACAGCAATCTTCATAAGGCTGTACAGAAATATCAAATGTATCAATCTTTCTGGCGATTTCGATAATTTCCGTCTTATCCAATCCAATACATGGACGGAATACCGGAATATGGCAAACAGCATCTGTACATACCATCGCTTGTACTGTCTGACTTGCTACCTGTCCGACACTTTCGCCGGTAATCAGTGCAATAGATTCTTCTTTTTTGGCGATTTCCTGCGCAATTATCATCATAAGACGGCGCATTAAAATGGTAAAATATTCCTCTGGACATCTCAATTTCAATTGTTCTTGAATCTTTGTGAACGGCACACAATAAAAACGAATGTCCCCACAGTAATCCGTCATTTTCTGACAGAGTTCTTCCACTTTCAATAATGCACGGTCTGATGTATAAGGTGGGCTAACAAAATGAATGGCTGAAATGTGAATTCCCCTTTTCGCCATCATGTAACCAGCAACAGGGCTGTCAATTCCTCCCGATAACAACAGCATTGCCTTTCCACTGCTTCCCAAAGGCAAACCGCCTGCCCCTCTGATTTTATCCGCATAAACATAAGCATTCGTATCACGAATATCAGCAATGACAGTAATTTCAGGGTTGTGAACGTCTACTGTCAAGTGAGGGTATTGTTCCGCAAGGATTCCGCCGAGTTCACGGCAGATTTCAGGCGATTTCATGGGGAATGTTTTATCTGCACGTTTGGCTTCCACTTTGAAAGATTTTGCATCTTCTAAGGTTTCACGGAGATAATCAACCGCCTTTGTAGAAATATCGCTGAAATCCTTTTCACAGGAACAAGCCTTACAGATTGTTGCAATGCCGAATATTTTTTTCAGGCGGTCAATGACTTCTTCTAAAATGATACTTTCGTCAACTGGTTCAATATAAATCGTTGACTGCGCCCGACTGTAATTGAATTTCCCCATAGATTTCAGGCGGTGCTTGATATTCTTGAATAAAATGTCTTCAAATGTGCCTTTGTTTTGACCTTTGAGAGCCATTTCACCATATTTCACGAGAATAATTTCTTTCATGATTTCAATTCCTTTCGGATTATTTTTTCAATTGCAATTCTGCCATAGCCACATAATGCAGAATTGTAAACGTTTGCGGAGTCATGCGCTCCAACATAGCAATATGTTCCTGTTCCCACGCTTTCAAGTCCGATTCTGAGAGAGATGCACCCACGCCCCGACAAGCTTTCATTCTTCCGTTCCAAGTCTCACGAGTAAACGGAATTGCAATCGCCCATTCTTCATGATGTATCAGCTCCATATCATCAAGAATACGTTCCGGAATGAATACCGGATGTCGGGTCTCCCCTGCTCCGCTCCAATCGGGATTGTACTGCAAGACAAGGTTTTCACTTTCCTGAGCAATTGCATCTTCAAATGGTAGCCATCCCATTTGCAAAAGGCAAAGCCTTCCTTTGGGTTTGAGGATGGTTTTCAAGATAGGTGCAAGGGTTTCAGGGTTGAAATACCAGAAACATTGACAAGCCGTCACAATGTCAAAATGATTTTCAGGAAAATGACATTCTTCCGCTGAAACGGCTTGAAAATCAATCTGCATATTGTTTGTTTGGGCTAAGATTTGCGCCTGTGCAATTTGATTTTCTGCAATGTCAATGCCTGTCCAATCCGCTCCATATTGATACAGATTTCTAGGGAGAACCCCTGTTCCTGTACCTAAATCAAGAATTTTCTGTCCTTTTATGCCAATATTTCTGTTAAGGAGCATTTGATAAAATTCAGGAGGGTAAATATCTCTGAATTTCGCATAATCCTGAGAAGTTTTTCCCCAATCAAATGCATTCCCTTTGTCAATGTTAGTGAGTTTCATAATGTCCTCATTTCTTATGAATCAGATTCTTTTGCCCCTCTTGGAGGGCTTCTACCAATGCATGAAGGTCGTCAAGGGTTGTTTCTTCGGAAAAACTTACACGAATGGCACAATCTGCCAACGTATCTGGAATTTGATAGGCACTCAATACACCGCTTTGCTTGCCTTTGGAACAAGCTGAACCGCTGGAAACATAAATTTCCTTGCTTTCCAGAAAATGGAGCATGATTTCTGAGCGGATGCCCTTCACGGAAAAATTTACAATATAGGGTGTTCCCTTTTCACTGCTATTGATGGTAATATCTTCCATATTGGCAAGCATGGAGAGCAATTCCTTTTTCAGCTCCTGCATTTTGGTGAAGCGTTCCTGCATAGTGGGTTGCATGATTTCGACAGCCTTCCCAAATCCAGCAATGAGCGGAACAGATTCCGTACCGGCTCGAATTGCCTTTTCCTGCTTTCCGCCTGTAATGATGGGCTTTAAGCGGATACCTTTCCGGATGTATAAAGCACCTGTCCCCTTTGCGCCGTGGATTTTATGCGCACTCATGGAAATCAAGTCCGCTTTGAGTTCATTCGCCTTGACAGGGAATTTCATAAATGCTTGCACAGCATCACAATGCAGAATCACATCAGGGTACTTTTTCTTGACAGCACGGAAAACATCTTTGACCGGTAAAATCCGACCTGTTTCATTTTCCACCATCATCATACTAACAAGGAATGTATTGTCATTGACGGCATTGATGAAATCATCCGCTTGAAATTCGCCGTTTTCGTCGGGGAAAATTCTGGTTACTGTAAAGCCCTGTTCTTCCAATGAATCGATAGTACTTTTCACGCTGGCGTGTTCAACAGCAGAAGTCACAATATGTTTCTTCCGCTTTCCATAGCACTCCCCTGCCCCTCTGATGGCAAGGTTACTGCTTTCGGTTGCGCCAGACGTGAAAAGAATTGTATTTGGTTCGTCACCAATCGCCTGAGCAATATTTTTTCTTGCCTGTGTCATGATGAGTTCAGCATCTAAGCCGATTTTATGCAAAGATGAGGGATTTCCATAATGTTCGGTCAGACATTCCGTGATAGCTTCTACCACTTTTGGGGCTGGTTTGGTTGTGGCGGCATTATCCAGATAAATTGCCATAGTTTCACTTCTTTCTATGTTAATACAGACTATCTTTTATTATAACACATTTCAAAATATATTTCCAGTGTTTTTTGAAAAAAATCATTTTTTTGAAAAAATTTTTCAAAAGGGCTTGACAAATGTAAAATGATATGCTATAATAAATAGTGTTGGAAATCACAACAAACATACTGTGCGGATATGGCGGAATTGGCAGACGCGCTAGCTTCAGGTGCTAGTCCTCGCAAGGGGGTGAAGGTTCAAGTCCTTTTATCCGCACCACTTCCCTTTTGAAGGGGTTACAATTTCATAGATATGCGGATATGGCGGAATTGGCAGACGCGCTAGCTTCAGGTGCTAGTCCTCGCAAGGGGGTGAAGGTTCAAGTCCTTTTATCCGCACTACATCCTTTTAGTTGTTTTGCCTAAAAAAGAAAAGTTGTCGGATTCTTACAGAATTTTGACAACTTTTCTTTTTTGCTTGCTTTTTTCTTAGGAGTATGTTATAATATGTCAGTAGAATATCGAAAGAGAAGTGATTCAATGAGAAAAATAATATTTTTATTGATGGGAATGGTATTCTGTGGGATGCTTTCTGCTTGTGAAGGAAAACCCAACCAGAGAACACCCTCCCCACAAGAAACAACTATCACTGAGGAAGCTACAGAAACAACAGCTCCCCCTGAAACAACTGCACCCATTCAAACGACTACCACCATTACGATGGAATCTGAAACCGAAACTCTTGCCACAGAAGCCATCACCCTTGCAGTAGAGCAAAGTTCCCTTGAAAATAGCAATCCCTATGAAATGCCACCTGAACCCGATTCAGTTCGAGCGGTTGCTTTCAGTGAGTATCAAAGCCCCCTGACATGGAGACAAACCCTTTCAGGAGATGCCTTGACCTTATATGATGAAATTTACGATGGGTTCATGAATTATCAGACAATGATTCCGGCAAAAGTTGACCCTGATGAGGTAAATATTGATAGAATCGCTGATTATGTATTAGAAGACCATCCCGAAATATTCTGGTATGAATACAATCACCAATGGTATCCCTTAAATTTTACAGTCGGTTTCAGTAACCCAGAAACCAAACGAGATAATATGCTTAGAATGGAATTGCAAAATCGAATTCCTTTTGAACAGTTAGATGTTGCCCGTGAAGAATTGAAGAATAAAGTTGCGCAGATTCTTTCCTACATTCCTGAAAATGCATCCGCAGATGAAAAGGTTCTCTTTGTGCATGATTATCTTGTCAAATATTGCGTTGCTGCGGATAATGCCGAAATCTATTACAATGCGTATGATTGTTTGATTGGTAGAAATTGTATGTGCAATGGCTATACAAAAGCCTTTACTTTGCTGATGAATCAGCTAAATATTCCAGCTGGTCAGGTTCTGGGGGATATTGGCGAGTACCATACATGGAATTATGTTGTGCTGGATGGTAATTATTATTGGCTTGACATTACATTAGATGATAATGGAATCTATGAGGGGCTTCCTCCAAATTTCGTCAATCATAATTATTATTGTGTTACAGATGCACAACTTTTTAAGAATCACACACTTGATTATGGAAACAGTCTTTTTGTTCCGCAGTGTATTGACAATGACAGAAATTATTTCCGGACTCACAATGCCTTTGTGGAGACATACCATTTTGATGAAGTGAATCAGATGATGCAGGAAAATACAGTGGAAGGCTGTACACAGCTCCAATTCAGTTCACCGGAACAGTTACAGCTTGCAATCAATGATTTGTTCAGTCAAAATAGTATCTTAGAAACGGAATTCATCAAGGGGAAAAATGCCTATTGGCGGTATGCTCATGATGATATGTTGACTTTGATAATTGATGCTTATAACAAATAACAAATATCCGCAGAGGGTTGAAGCTCTGCGGATATTTGTTATGAATTTTTCTTTTTTTGCGAAGAGGATTTCTTTTTCTTTTTTCCGGTGAATTTTCCGGACTTGCTGGACTTTTTAGATTTTTTCGTTTTCGATTTCTTTTTATCAGCTTGAAGAATGGAAACAATCGCAAACGCTGCAATAAATACCACTACGGCACAAATTATCCATACCACTAAGGCATTGACAGGCAAATGGAATGCTCTTTTCAGGACTAAATTTCCACTCTGTTTCTTTAATACATAATCATCTCCGTCACTGATGAAACAGTCAGGACCTTCCCAATTAGGCGCAAACATCAAGGAACGAGCTTTTCCACCAGAAAAGTTAATTCCAATTTTGGCTGTAGGGTCTACTCCGGAATTAACCACACGGCTTTCCGCATACACAAGATTTTTGTCAATCCAGAATGTCATATTGCTGACTGTGCCATTTATAAGCGTATTCTGGATGATATTAGGAGTACCAGCAAGCATGATAGATTCCGTGGACATCGCCAAAACTCCAGCTCCTGCCCCCGTGGTAATCTCTGAACCAGCCTTATTTTCCTCTATAATAGCTTCCCCTTTGAGGGAGAGAACCGCATTGGTATTGGTACAGATACCGCCACCGCTTGCCGCAGCATTTCGGTTAATTTTTCCGGCTGTGATTTCAGTCAATCCGCCCTGTGCATAGATACCGCCACCGCTTCCCGATGCAGTATTATCTGATACGTCGCCTTTGACAATGCTAACTGTACCATCTACCACGGCAATCCCTCCGCCGTTCTGGTCTGCGGTATTTCCGGAGATTGTTCCGCCTGTCATATAGAGTTTACTGGATGCACCAGTCATGAGGACACCGCCACCGCTTCCGGCTGTGACGTTTCCGCTAATATTACCGCCCCATAAATTCAATGTGCCTCCGTCTTCGATTTGGATACCACCAGCCCCGTCAAGGCTGTTACCGCCTGTAATGCTTCCGGAATGTCCGGACGTTGCATTCGTATCGGTCAAATTGAGAACGCCACCCGATTGAATATACAAAACTTCACCATTCTGAATTCCTGCAACAAGTGTGCGGTCAATCTTATAGCCATTCAAGTCAATGGTGATTTCGTGTCCTGTGGGAACTAAAATAACACCGTCAAAAATTGCGCCGTCCCCTTCTGTTACCAATCGTGTACCGGTTTTAGAAGTCCAATCCGCATAGAGTTTGACTGTAGCCGGAGTTTCTGCTTTGACAGCATCCGCCCACATGGCATTCATACCACCGGAAGTTTTGGTATCATAATAGAAAGTTGTGGTACTATCAATCGTCACAGAACCAATTGCATCCGGTGGAGCGGAATCTGCATAGACAGATATTCCGGTAAAGGATAATGCTGTTAATGCACCAGCCATTAAAATTGTCAGTACTTTTTTGATTGTATGATTATTTTTCATTTGTATCTCTCCAATGTTAAAAAATTGCCTTACCTACTATTATACAGGAAAATTTCCAAAAATACAAGAAAAGAAAAGCTAATTTCTTACCAGAATTTTTGTGAAATATTTGTGCAATATGACGAAAATGGAAAAAATCCCCTTTTCCATCAAGAAAGTCAGGGTATCCAAAAGAGATTTTTTGCGTTTTATCTTGACAAAAACGCTCTTTTCGGGTATACTTAGAATATCATACATGAAAGGAGCTGTTCAGACGTTGCGAAAGCTATTGAACAAATTAGAACGAAAGTTCGGGAAATTTGCGATTCCCAACTTAATGACAATCATTGTATTTGGGATGGCATTGGTTTACCTGATAAACTTTTTCACGAATCCGGAATATACATTCAATCTCAGCAGTTTGATTTACTTTGATAGGGAATTGATTTTACAAGGGCAGGTATGGCGAATATTCACATTTGTTTTTGACCCGCCGGATTCCTCACCATTGTTTATTATTTTCGCCTTATATTTTTATTGGCTGATTGGTTCAGCATTAGAACGGCAATGGGGAAGTTTCCGCTTCAACGTGTACTATCTCACGGGGATGTTGGGAGCAATGATAGCCGGAATGATTACCGGATATGCTACGAACACTTACCTCAATATGTCGTTGTTTTTAGCTTTTGCAATGCTGTACCCCAATTTTGAAGTACTGCTGTTTTTCTTTATCCCTGTGAAAATGAAATTTCTTGCATGGCTGGATGTTGCCTTAATGCTTGTCTTGATGGTTTTAGGCGGATGGGTGGTAAGAATCGCTATTTTAGTATCGTTCTTGAATTTCCTGCTGTTTTTCTGGTCGGATTTGGTAGGAAGTGCTAAGATGTTATTCCGCAGAATCGGCATAAAGTCCAAGAAAAGTCAAAAAAATGACAAAAGATGGAAAAATCACTGGTGGAATGACAAAGACAACGACCCTTTTCATTAAATTTTTATCAGATGCCGGAAAATTCCGGTATCTGATATTTTTTGTTTGTTTTTGTGAAATCTGATGAATTACTATTGACAAATCAATTAAAAAATGGTATACTGTACATAGTTGACAGCGAAAAAACAAACTGTAAACAGAAATCTATTTATCTTACGGAGGATTGAAAATATGGCGCAGAGAATTGTATTAAATGGCATTTCCTATCATGGTGCTGGTGCAGTTGCGGAAATTGTCGGAGAAATTAGCAGTCGTGGATTTAAGAAAGCCTTCCTTTGTTCTGACCCTGATTTATTGAAATATGGTGTCACCTCTAAAGTTACCGCTCTTCTGGAAAAAAATGATATGCCTTATGAAATTTATTCCGAAATCAAGCCCAATCCCACCATTGAGAATGTACAAAGTGGTGTAGCCGCTTATAAGGCTTCTGGTTCAGATTATATCATTGCCGTTGGTGGCGGTTCATCCATGGATACTGCGAAGGCAATTGGTATTATTGCCGCAAATCCGGAATTTTCCGATGTACGCAGTCTGGAAGGTGTTGCACCCACCAAAAAGCCAAGCGTTCCAATTTTGGCAGTTCCCACCACCGCAGGAACAGCCGCAGAAGTTACCATCAATTATGTCATTACTGACGAAAACAAAAACAGAAAAATGGTTTGTGTGGATGTTCACGACATTCCGATTGTTGCATTTGTTGACCCTGAAATGATGAGCAGTATGCCGAAAAGCTTAACGGCGGCAACTGGTATGGATGCACTCACTCATGCAATTGAGGGATTTATTACAAAAGCCGCTTGGGAAATGACCGATATGTTCCATTTGAAGGCAATTGAAATTATTGCAAAATCTTTGCGGAGTGCTGTCAAGAATGAAACAGAAGGTCGGGAAGGAATGGCACTCGGTCAATATATTGCCGGAATGGGATTTTCCAATGTAGGGCTTGGCATTGTTCATTCTATGGCGCATCCTCTTGGTGCATTATATGATACTCCCCACGGTGTGGCAAATGCAATTATTTTGCCGACGGTAATGGAATACAACGCAGAAGCAACCGGCGATAAGTACAAGTATATTGCTGCTGCTATGGGTGTGAAGGGTACGGAAAATATGACTGTTGAAGAATACCGGAAGGCTGCGGTGGATGCCGTTCGTCAGCTTTCCGCAGATGTCGGAATTCCGAAAGACCTGAAAGAAATTGTAAAGCCAGAAGATATTCCCTTCCTTGCACAGTCTGCTTATGATGATGCGTGCAGACCCGGAAACCCGAAGGAAACTTCTGTGGAAGACCTCACCGCACTGTATCGCTCATTACTGTAAAAATCATTTATGACCGTGCGGAAATTTCAGCCGTGCGGTCATTTGTTTGATGGAAAATAAGAAGAGAGTGTGAATTTTTAGATATTATCAAAAAAACTCTGGACAAATTCCAAAAAATATGGTATAATGATACCGATATAATTTTTGTGAGGTGATAGTCATGGGATTAGCCAGTTTATTCAGAAGAAAAACCAACTACTTCAATCCAAAGATTCAGCCAAAATGTGTCTATTGTCAATACGGCAGACGTCAGCGAGAAAATGGCTTGATTTTTTGTGAAAAAAAAGGACCGATGGAACAGGATGATTCCTGCAATAAGTTTCTGTATGCGCCCTTGAAACGGATTCCTGTTAAACAGCTCCAAAATGAGGGTGTGCCAATTGATGAAGAATTGTATGTTGAAATTGACTATGAAGCAGCAGAAGCCGCTGCTGCTGCATTAGAAGCCAAAAAAGCCGCCGAAGCGCAGGCAAAAGCCGAAGAAGAACGAAGACTCAGAGAACAGGCAGAAGCCGCTGAAAAGAAACGTCAGGAAGAACAAGCTGCTGCTGACCGTGCAAAAGCACAAGAGGAAACTCGCCGGATGATTGCCGAAGCAGAAGCCGCCGCCCGTGCCGAAGCAGAAGCGGCTCGTGCAGAGGCGGAAGCCGCTCGTGCAGAAGCCGAACGCATTGCACAAGAACAGGCAGTCACAGAAGCAGAACAACAAGCCAAAGCGGAAGAACAACAACAAGCTCTGCAATTTGTACAAACTGTACAGGAAGAAATACAGGGAATCAATGAAATCATTCCGCCGTCAGAAGATGCAGAATCAGCAATTGATGAAGCGGAAAGACTTGCTCGTGAAGAAGCTGAACGGAAAAAGGCACAAAGAAGGGCTGCTGCTGTGGGAGCTGCTGATGTTCCACAGATTCTGGTTGAACCTATTCCAGAAGAACCGACCATTGAAGAACCAATTATGGAAGAACCCGCTCCGGAATTTTCCCAACCACAAGAATCTGCAATGTCGGAAGAATCCGCAGTTCATGAGGATTCCGCAATTCAATTGGAGGATACATTACAAAATATCGCTGGATTGGATATGTCCGTATTTGAGAATCTGGAAGATGTTTCCATTTCAGAAGATGAGCTGGAATTCAGCGATTTGGAAGATTTTGACCAAGATTTAGCAGATTTGGAAGTGAAGCCGGAAGATGCAGACGAAATTGAAGCCATGCGTGATGAATCTGCACATTTGGTTGCACCAACAAAGAAAAAGTCAGGCGGGACACAGATGCCCCCTGCCTCTGCTTTCCTGAATCAGAAGAAGAAAAAGTAATCGATTGAAAGTCCAATCAGCCCACCGCTGTTTTATGTGGGCTGATTGCCTTGACAGGAGGTACTATGAAACGTCAGGACTATATCAGCTGGGCGGAGTATTTCATGGGAATTGCTCTTTTATCAGCACAAAGAAGTAAAGATAATCATACACAAGTAGGTGCTTGTATTGTGGATACAGAAAATAAAATTGTTTCCGTAGGTTACAATGGAATGCCGACCGGATGCAATGATGATGCCATGCCTTGGGAACGTGAGGGAGATTTTCTCAATACCAAATACCCCTTTGTATGCCATGCAGAATTAAACGCCATTCTCAATAGCCGTACCAACTTGAAAGGCTGTATTCTGTATGTGACTTTATTCCCCTGCAATGAATGCGCTAAGGCAATTATTCAATGTGGTATTCGGAAAATTGTCTACCTTGATAATAAATATGCCGGAACAAAGGAAAATCAGGCTTCTGAAATGATGTTCCGTATGGCTGGAATTGGGATAGAAGAATATCAGAGAAATGGACAAGAGATTTTATTGAGTTTATGAGGTGAATTATGGAAGTGGAGAACAAAGAAAAAACGAAAGAGGAAAAACAGGAAAAGCCCGAAAAATCACAATTGCGTTATGCCATTATCGGAACAGTTTTAACTGTGATTGGTTTGATTGTTGCTTTGCTGAATTTGTTACTCAAATAACCGGAGGTAATGTATGAGAATTCGCTGTAAACCGTGGGCAAGACCTGAATTAGAAGCCTGCCCCTTTTTTATTGCTGACCCGAAAGCCAATAAAAATCATTGGAATGAAGTTTTCCAGAATGATAAGCCCATCTGGTTGGAATTAGGCTGTGGAAAGGGTGGATTTGCGAGTCAGGCAATTATTCATTGGCAAGATGTCAATTATATTGCCATTGACATTAAAAATGAAATGCTTGTTCTTGCCAAACGCAAAATTGAACAGGCTTTACAAGAACATCAGATGACCGCTGAACAAGTTCGGGTCATGATTGATAATATCTCTTACATATCAGAAGCATTCGGCGAACAAGATAAAATTGACAGAATATTTATCAATTTCTGTAATCCTTGGAATAAAAGCAAGCATAAGAAACGCAGATTGACACATACTAGACAATTATTACAGTACAAGCCCTTTTTGAAAGGGGAACTCTGGTTTAAGACAGATGATGACCAGTTGTTTGAAGAGTCACTCGAATATTTTCAAGAATCTGGATTTGAAATCACTTACTTGACAAGAGATTTACACCATTCCGATTTTGCGGAAAATCTCGAAACAGAACATGAAAAAATGTTCACGGAAGAAGGGAAAAACATTAAATTCCTCATTGCAAAGGTGAGAACAACATGAGAAAGAAGGTAGGATTTATGGAAAATCAACCGCTCGTCAGAAAAACAAAACAGATTACCATTGACGGGAACAATATCGGCGAACATCCGGCGAACATCTGGAGAGGGCTTGGATTTGTTTCAGGAAATAATTCCTCTCGCCTTCTGATGGATTATAAGAGCAATTTTCCAGATGTCTATGAGGAAATCTTGAAATTGTTGTTTCAAGTGGGTTATGGTGCAGGGCTTACCCATTTAAAATTAGAGATGGGTTCAGATGTCAATTCCTCTTCTGGGACTGAACCATGCACGAAGCGTTATTCTGATGTGAAGGCGAATGTACATCGGGGTGCAGGGTTTCAGCTTGCAGCAGATGCCAAAAAAATTAACCCTGATTTAACGCTTGATTTACTTCGTTGGGGTGAACCGCATTGGGTGACAGAAGCATTCCGGAAAGGTGGCATTTCTGGAGGGTATGAGGCTCGGTATCAATGGTTCAGGGAGACGTTACAATCTGCCTATGATACTTTTGGTTTGGAGTTTGATTATATTAGCCCTGATGCCAACGAACCTGAAAAAGCAGATGCCAATTGGATTATCTGGTTTTCGGAACGGCTGAAAAAAGAAAAAAAACCGCCTTATGATTTCAGCAAAATTAAAATTGTTGCCTCTGATGAAGTCGGAAGCCGTACCATTGCTTCTGAAATGATGAGAAATAAGCGTCTGCGGAATGCTGTGGATGTGATTGGTTTGCATTATACCACTTATGGCGATACCAATACGTTACAGCTCCATGACGAATTCAAAAAAGAAATCTGGTACAGTGAAGGGATTGCCCCCTGTAGTATTCCGTGGCTTTCCTGCCGTGCAGATGGAAACGGCATGACCGGACGAAATGGCGCATTAGACGTGGCAAACCGTATTATTAACAGTTTCCCTCATGGTCAAATGGTCATGTATGAATTTCAGCCGGCTGTCTCTGCCCATTATGACGGTGCGTGTTATGCTCCCAGACAATTGATAACCGCAAATGAACCATGGTCAGGACATTACCGCATTGATATTGGCTTATGGGTATCAGCGCATTTTACGAAATTCGCCCGTTCTGGTTGGCGGATTGTACCGGATGGATGCTTTGGCGATGGTGAGGAAGACCATGCAATCTGGAATACCACTCATAACTATATGACAATGATTTCCCCTGACAAAAAAAATCTGACTATGATTTTCAGCAATGACAGCAATATTCCAAGGTCTTATTTTGTCATTGTCAAGAATCTGCCGGAATTGTCCGATACGGTCTATACTGTGGAAACCACCGGAAGCAGTGTCCCCTATGAAGTCGGTGATAATTGGTTTATGGCAAATCAAAGAACCAAACTGCGTAGAATGGACGGTGAAGCAGGGTTTACTGTTGTTGTCAAGCCGTATTCTCTTGTGACGGCAACAACCATGGAAATTGATTATATCCGTGGAGATGAAGCCTTTATGAAGAAAATCCCCGAACAAAAAAGGCTCTTATTCCCTTATGTAGATGAATTCGACTACCCAACGAAAAAAATGGAAAATCGTGGGAATGCTCCGCTTTATACCACTGACCAAGGCGGTGCATTTGAAGTTGTCCGCACGAAAAAAGGCTGTTTCCTCGAACAGAAAATTACAAAAGACATTCTGCCAACGAATTGGCGATTTCGTGGCACTCCTAACCCTATCACTTGTTTAGGGGATGACAAATGGTCAAATTATCAGGCAATTATTGAAGCAATATTTGATTCTGATTCCCCACAAAATTACGTTGGAATTGGTATCCGGTATAATTCCGCCGTCACCTGTCCGGAAACTTGTGAAAGTGGAATTTGTCTGCGCTTATATGCAGATGGAAAATGGGAACTGCGTTATATGAATGATGTCTTGCAAGATGGAATTGTCCCTGATTTTCAATATGACATTTCTCATAAACTCGGAATTAGTGCCACGGATTCCCTGATATTATGCTTTGCAGATGGGCATTCTCTTTATGAAACGAAACTGGATAACTGCCCCATGATTCGTTCCGGACGTGTGAGCCTTTGCAGTGCTTATTATCGAAACCGTTTCGCAAGTTTGACGGTTCAGCCCCTTGATGTACCGTTACCAATACAGGTATATTGTTACCGTGAAGATTGTATGTCTCCAATGGTACGCTATTTGAATGATGCAGAGGGAAAATGGAAACTCAATGGCATGGCTTCTTATCAATATTACAATCGGACTTGTGCAGAAAGTTCCATTGGGGCGATGATGGAAATTCGTTTTTATGGCTGTGGAATTCACCTGTTAGGGGTTGCAAAAGATTTGGATGCTGTTATCTGGATTGACGGTCAATTGTACTCCAATGGCTATGAAGTTCATGAAAGCCGTTACAGAGAGGCATTTTTCTCCCTCGAACACATTCACATGGGGTGGCATACCCTCCGTTTAGGTGTTCGGCATGGACAGTTATTCTTTGACTGCTTCGAAATCCCCACAAATGACGTTTGGGCGGAATATGACATTGAACACTTCCCCCCTGACCCCAAAGGTGAAACGGAATCCTTTGGACAAAGAAAAGGGCTTAATTTGAGAAATGCCACTGTTCCGCTTGCTGGTGCAGCGGCGGCTGGTGCGGCGATTGCGTTCGGAGTCGGCAAACTGGGGAAAATTATCAAAAGGAAGATGAATAAATAAATATGAAAATTTTGGTAAAATGTGAAATTGACTGCGATTATGACAATCTAAAGAAACATATTCCTTTGAGATATGTTTCTTTAGTCGGTCAATCCTATTACGGCGAAACAGTCAATTTGGTTTGTTTCCCGATTGACAAGCATTCCATTACCAGCAAAGAAATTTTGAAGGCTCAAAAAAAGATTGCAACCCCTGAAATGAAAACATTTTACTTTGCATATAATTTCACGCTGGAAGCAACTCAGCTCATTAGTGACAGCAATGGAATCGCATTTTATGAACATGATTACCCTTGGACAGATGAGGAAGCCAAACATTATCGAAATCATATGCCATAAAATTTATCAAAAGGAAGATGAATCCATCATGAAATCTCCATCTAATACAATAAAATATCCTTATATTGCCCCCTTGTTGGGCGGTGGTTCTTTTGTGACATTTTCCATTTGTACTTACATTGCCATTATGGAACAAGCGTTTCAGTCTATAATCGGCTTTGGAATTTTTGCATTGGCTGGGCTGATATTGCTATTGACAATCAACTGGCAAATTCAGTATGATGAAACTGGATTTACATATCGAAATCTTTTTCGAATGTCACGACATTATTCTTACAGTGATGTTGATTCGGTTCGTAATTTGATGGGCGATACTATTTTATTGATTGGACACTGATTGATACTTTTAGACAGCGGATGCACAGGGAATGTTTTTGAATTTTTGAATAAAATAAATGTATCTTAGAAATAAAAAGCCGGCTGAAAAATGCCGGCTTTTGTTATGTCTTTTTGAGGTAAGGCTTGACGGCTTCATCTGCTTGTATGACTTCATAGCGCAATTCTTCGGCGGTCATGCGGTACGCTCCAGCACCGAATATAATGACCTGCTCCGCACCGTCAGACGTTGCCACCCGAACACGGTATTCTTTCGCCAAATCGTGAGAAACTCGCTCAATATAAGTATCTGCGGTTTCGGCTTCTTTGGTGTATACAATGCTGATACCACCATCTTCCGTGATACTGCCTGTATTGCCTTTGACCTTGTAGGCATCAAAGACCAGAATCAATTCACATTGACGATAGCCCCGATAATTGCTCAATAAATGAATCAGCCGATTTCTTGCCAAATCAAGGCTTTTTTCAGATAATTTCTTTAATTCATCCCATGCAAAGATAATATTATAGCCATCTACTAATAAATATTCCTTGCCTTTGGGTAGGGGGACAGGTTTCGACTTGGGAGAGGATTTTTCCGTATGGAGGTTGTGACGTTCGTCACGCTTATCACGCTTGACAACTCCATATGTTTTTTCGAAAATCGCCATCAATTCTTTGTCATCCTCTAAACTGCCTGTGTAGGATTTCCGGACAGGGATAGAAGCGGAATGTTCGACTTCTGTCGTTTGTCGCTGTTTCAAGGGGGATTCTGTATGCATCCGATTTTCGACAGCATCCCATTTGACCAATTCTCCTGCACCATGGGAACAGAAAATGGAATCCGGCGAATTATGCAAGTCACTTTCCGGATTGTAGTTAATGCGTGCAATCACTTCTTCCGCATTGGCACACGGTTCATAGCCGGACGGAGTACAAATTAAATGCCCTCTTCCTCTTGTGTATTCCATGACATTGGTTCGATAAGTCATCATGACAATTGCCGGAGCTGAACCCTCTAGAATGGCATTTTCTCCGGAATTTTCTGGAGGGTTCAGCTTTGCGCCTTTGGTCTGTAAGTCTGTCATAGCCCTGCCGAGACTTTCAGACGGAATTTCCAGCCGGAATGATACCCACGGTTCAAGCAAGATGTTTTCCGTCTTCATCAAGCCATTTCGGACGGCTCTATATGTGGCTTGTCTAAAGTCTCCGCCTTCGGTGTGCTTTTTGTGCGCACGACCAGCAAGGAGGGTAATTTTCATGTCAGTAATGGGCGAACCTGTCAAAATGCCGATGTGTTGTTTTTCGGCTAAATGGGTTAATATCAAGCGTTGCCAATTTCTGTCCAAATCGTCTTCTCGGCATGAGCTGGTAAAAATTAGCCCTTTCCCACGTTCCAGCGGTTCAAGCAACAGGCGCACTTCTGCATAATGGCGCAAAGGCTCATAATGCCCCATACCCTCAATGGGCTTGGCAATGGTTTCTTTGTAGGCGACACCGCCCGACTGAAATTCCGCACGAATCTGAAAACGCTCCTGTAATAGATGTTGCAAGACATCCAGCTGAATTTCACCCATCAAGAGAACCTGAATTTCCTGCAATTGTTCATTGAACTGCACATGAAGTTGAGGGTCTTGTTCTTCCAGTTTGCGGAGTGCCATCAATGCCGTATGCACGGAAATTTCAGATGGCAATATGACAGAATACCTCAAAATCGGCTCAAGAATGGGAGTTAATGCATTCTGTTCCATTCCTAAGCCCTCACCGGAAAATGTCTGAGATAATCCAGTCACAGCACAAACCTGACCGCTGTATACCTCATCAGACGGAACAAATTTTTCCCCTGAATACAATCGTAACTGACTGACTTTTTCTTCCCATGGTTCGCCGTTTTGATTGATACCGTGCAATATATCACGAACTTTCAGCGTACCGCCTGTGACTTTGAGATGTGTCAAGCGTTTTCCCTGTTCGTCTTCGGTGATTTTATAAACTTTTGCGCCGAATTCCTGACGGTTTTCGGGGGGAATGGTATATTCATTCAACAGTTCCCAAAATTCCTGAACTCCATCCATTTTCAAGGCAGACCCAAACAAGCACGGAAATACATGACGTTGCAAAATGGCTTTTGCAATGTCCAATTTTTCAGCTTTCCCTGTTTCAAGTACCTGTTCCATCAAAATTTCATCACATGAACCCAATGCATCAAAATAATTTTCGTCTGGATTGGAAAAATCAATGCAGGAAGTGCTTAATTTTGATTGCAATTGTTCCATGATTTGGGATTGTGAATCATTGGCAATGTCCATTTTGTTGACAAATATCATGGTAGGGATGTGGGAATGCTCCAATAATTTCCATAGCGTTTCAGTGTGGCTTTGCACTCCCTCTGAACCACTCACCACTAATATGGCATAATCCAACACAGAAAGCGTTCGTTCCATTTCAGCAGAAAAGTCAACGTGTCCGGGGGTATCTAATAGGGTGAAATCGACTTCGGGCTTCTCCCCCTCTTTGACTTTTTCAGGGATTGTCAATCTTGCCTGTTTAGAAAAGATAGTGATACCTCTTTCACGTTCCATTTCATTGGTATCAAGGAAAGCGTCTTTGTGGTCAACTCGTCCCATTTTGCGAATCATTTTCGAAACATATAGCAATCCCTCTGAAAGGGTCGTTTTTCCGGAATCGACGTGCGCTAAAATTCCGACTGTCAAGCATTTCATATTCTCACCTCGTCAATTCGGGAACTGCACATGACCAATCTGGTCAACGTCCAGAGTTAGGGGGATATTTTTATCAACGACACAATTTCCATAAATATCCGTGATTCTGAGCGTGAAATCCCCTGCGCCTAAATCCATACTTTCGAAATAATTATAATTCCGCCGTTCGATTTCGACAAATTTTCCGGAACTGTCCAGATATTCCAGCATGGTGATGGGATAGCGGTGGTTTCTGACCTGAATTCCGCACCAAAATGCACTTGAACCCTCTTTGTACTTGTATGTAAAGGGTGCATTGTCCGCCGTATCCAATGGAACGATTTTCCAACTGCATGGAACTCTCCCTTTTTCAACTGGTGCAATCAAGGGGAATGCATCGGTATATAAATCAAGGTCGCCTTTCTTGCC
>Ga0326511_10001112_pt1 | contig 22678 bp, 32 predicted proteins | sample 0_2496_0518_D_FD_203701 | JGI IMG/M metagenome (GOLD analysis project Ga0326511, IMG submission 203701) | Bovine rumen microbial communities from UC Davis, California, United States - 0_2496_0518 | ecosystem: Host-associated > Mammals > Digestive system > Stomach > Rumen | place: USA... | reverse complement strand
ACTTTTTAAATTTTTAGCGTCATATTTGCGTAAAATGCCCTAAAATCAATTAGTTACAGTAAAAGGAAAATCGAAAATGAGTGCAGTCGAACGAAAAACTGTAAATGTAAGAGTAAGAAGAAAAGTTAATCCGCAGACAAATGGTGGTAGACTTCCGTCAAAGAATCTGCCGGATATTCACACTGATGAGTTGATAGTCAGAACACCGCCGCTGCCGACAATCTTAAAAGAGTTCCCGAACGCGCCGAAGATTTGGAAAGACATTTGCGGAACTTTAATTCACAGAGGTAAACTCAAGTACAACCATCTGCATCTGGTCACACAATGCACGAAGTGGTGTTCCCTCGCTAATGCGACTCCGCAGGAATTGCTGAGACTTGGTTACACAAACGAGACTGACTTCGGATTTAAACCGACACTTGTATCGCTTTACAAGACCTTCAATGACGAATGGCTGAAATGTTATGCTGAATTGACACTTACTCCAAAGACCGAAGCCTATGACTGCATGCTGAATTTGTCAGCGAAAAGCGGAATGGCGAGAATTGATGTAGAGAGCACATCAGAAAAGCGAGAAGTTGTTGAATCTGATTTTGATGGATTTTAACCATGAGCATATATACTGGTGAACTTAAATCATATCTGAACAGTCTGAAGAAGATTGATAACGTGCCTAAATACGCTCGAGGTTTTAATCACACAATTAAATCACTGATGTATCTTGATGATGTTGTAAGTGGAAAAATCAATCGCTCACAACTGATGATTAAAGCGTGTGACAATTCACTCAACGACCTGATGACGTCGCTAAACACTGCAAATTCAAAATGGAAATACGACCCGGTGCGAGCCGAGAAACCATGCTTTTTTATCGAGACATTCAAACACGTTAAGGGTAAATGGGCTGACAGCTACATCATTCTTGAACCATGGCAGTGCGATATAATATGCAATCTGTTCGGCTGGGTAGACTGTGACAGTGAATTGAGACGATACATTGAATCATATCTTGAGATACCGCGAAAAAACGGTAAGACTGTCACTGCTGCCGGGTCAGCACTCTATATGCTGTTTGGTGATGGTGAACACGGAGCTGAAGTCTATTGCGGTGCTAAATCAAAGCAGCAGGCATTTGAAGTGTTCAGTCCTGCCCGACTGATGGTAAAGCGTAATATTCCGCTGCAGAACAGATTTAATCCGGATGTAAAGATTGAATCAATAACACTTCCTGATGGTTCAAAGTTCCTGCCTATTATCGGCAAGGCACAGGATGGTACAAGCCCAAGCTTTACTGTGCTTGATGAAATACATCAACATCCCGATGGCTCTCTTTACGAGTGCCAGCAAACCGGACTCGGCTCACGTGATCAACCTATGATCTTTATGATCACAACTGCCGGATTTGACCTGTTGTCATTCTGTAAAGCTAAACATGATGAGAATGTTGACATGATTTGGGGAATTGTACCGGATGACAGACACTTCGCACGAATCTACTCGATTGATGATGATGACCTGGAAAAAATAAGAAATCCGCTTGATTTCCCTGAAGAAGAACGAGAAGAAATCGACAAAGTTAATCTGTCAATTATTGAAAAGGCAAATCCAAATTTTGGCGTATCGCTAAAGACCGACTATTTACTTCAGCAGTGTCACTCCGCTTTTAAATCGCCTGAGGACCGGGCAAAGTTTCTGACTAAACACTTGAACTGCTGGGTAAACAGTGCGAAGAATTATTTTTCAATCGACGCACTGTCAAAGTGTATCGACACATCACTGAATATTAACGATTTTAAGAATGATTTGTGCGTGATTACTGTCGATTTGGCATCTAAACTCGATTTAGCGTGCATACTTGTGGCTTTTGCCAGGGTAATTAACGGTGAAATCCATTATTACGTTTTCCCTGAATTTTACCTGCCAGAAGATACCGTCAATGATGTGTCAAACAAGAATTATCAGCGATATGAAACGTTCAGAAAAACTGTAAACAATAACACGTCATGTGGTATAATACTGAATGTGTGTGACGGCTGCGAGACAAACTATCTTAGCATGACTGAAACCATCGGTTCACAGGCTGAGATCTACTCGCCGAAAGAAGTGATTTTTGATAGTTACAATGCTCTCCAGATGGAACAGCAGTGCGAGCGTGACTTCGGCTTGAATGTAGTCGAATATTCGAAAACGACTGCGTATTTCAGCCCAGCCATGAAGGAAATGAAGTCTGCCATGCTTGCCGGCAGGTTCCACTATGATGGCAACATCTGTCTCGGATGGAACATTCAGAACGTGGAGAGCAAAGAAGACAAGAACGGCAACGACTTCCCGAGAAAGGCTAATTTACGGGCCGAGAATAAGATTGACGGTGCAATCTGTTGTCTGATGGCTATCGGCAGATTGATGATATTATCCCAACAAGGAGATGCAAATGAGCATTATCAGGAAATTTATGCAAACTATTAGTAAACGTGATGATGGCGCTGCTGAATCTCCGGTGTCCGTGATTGGTGATTTACCGTTCTTGAAATCTTCGACTGTCAGTGCTGACACTGCCATGAGAATCAGCACAGTCTATTCGTGCATCAGAGTCAGAGCGGAATCAATCGCTATGCTGCCTATTAGACTGTATAAGATCGGTGCTGACGGTTCAAAGACGCTTGCCTTCAACAGTGATCTGTATAAACTCGTTCACAGTCAGCCTAACGCATGGCAGACTGCAGCAGAGTTCTGGGAAAATTGTGTATGGTGTCTTGACGTGTATGGCAATTTCTATGCGTACATTGTGCGTGTTGGTGATGCAGTGACAGAACTGATACCGTTGCAGAACAACTGCGTGTCAGTGAATTATAAATTAAACACAAACATTCCTGAATACCAGATCACGATTAAAGCTGACGGAAAAAACAACACACAAACAAGAACAATCATCGTAGGTGAAGAAGACATGCTGCACATCAGACTGAACACGTTTGACGGTCTGCATGGTCTATCACCGATTGCACAAGTCAACAAGTTAATGTTCAATGCTGACTCAACTGAAGATTTGGCAGGAAAAATATATCAGTCGGGTGCAATAACAAGTGGTGTTCTTCAGACAGACGCTAAACTTGACAAAGCAACACACAAAGCAATTCGTGATGCGTTTTATTCTCAGTATGTCGGCACTGAGAATGCAGGCAAGCCAATGATCCTCGACAGTGGCATGAAATACCAGCAATTCAGAATCTCACTCACAGATGCACAGTTTATTGAATCGAGAAAGTATGACCGTGACGAGATTTGTGGCGTCTTCAGAATTCCTCCGCACATGGTTGCTAATCTTGACCATGCGACTTTTTCAAATATCGAACAACAGAATTTACAGTTTGTGAATCAATCGCTCATGCCGTACATCAGACGCATTGAACAAAGGCTGAACAAATGTCTGCTGGCTGACCGTAAATTCAGAAATTATCGGTTTAAGTTTGACTTGTCTTCGTTACTCCGTGGTGACAGTACGGCACAAGTAAACTATATTAAATCGTTACTCGACAGTGGTGTAATGACAATAAATGACGCTTTGACTGAATTAGGCATGAACACACAGAAGGGTTGCGACATCAGAAAACTGCCACTTAATACTGCATACATGACTAATGACGGAACCATTGTGAACCTTAACAATGAGACGTCACAAATTGATAAAAACAGTGTTGACAAAAATGCAAAATAATGTTACAAACAGTTTAAAATACCATAATTCGAGGTGCTTATAAATGGCTGAATTACAAACGAGATTCTGCGACTTCGACGTCAGAAGTGTGAACAAAGCCGAAGGCAAGATCACAGGCTATCTGTCAACATTCAACGACATTGACAGCTATGGAACGTATATGAAAAAGACCGCCTTCGACAAATTCCTTCGTGAATTTGCAGAACACGGTTATTTGCCGGCATTGTGGCAGCATGACAGAACACAACTCATCGGACGATGGATTGATTTACACACAGACGACAAAGGCTTAGTTGGTACACTGCAACTGACACTTGCTGATCCGCAGGCACAGATTGCACTCGCACACGCAGAAGACGGCTCAATTCGTGGTTTTTCAGTCGGCTTCATGATTGAAAGTGAAGATATTGAGTACGACAAAGTGCGTGATGCTTATGGCTTGGACAATGTGGATTTAAAAGAGTGTTCACTTGTTACATTCCCGGCTAACACACAAGCACAGATTACTAACGTTAAACAAGAAGAATTTATTGTTGCAACAGAAAAGGAAACAGAAATGGAAGAAAAGCAATTTAATGAATTGTCACAGAAATTTGACAATTTCGAAAAATCAATCATGGATAATAACGCGGAACGTGACGCTAAGATCGAAAATCTGATGCGTGAGATCTCTACCCTTAAATCAAACGCGCTGACCGGCACCGCTGATGCTAAAGTTGACCATACCTATGAACAGCAGTTCCACAAGTACATGACAACAGGCGTTATGACCCGTGAAGACCCGGTTACTCCTCCGGTTGCAGGAAACGAAGGCACGAATACACAAGGCGGTTATTTAGTGCCAGACGGATTAGACAAACGTGTAATTGAATTGCTGACCAACAAGTCTGTTACCCGTCAGAACGCTACAATCATCACTCCTGAAGGCAATAAGTACGCAAGACCTTACAAAGTGACAGGTTTAACTGCCGGATGGGTTGCTGAGACCGGTGCCAGAACACAAACCGATGCACAGACCTATCAACAGGTTACTGCTGAACTTGGTGAACTGTATGCGTTCCCGCTTTACACACAAAGATTCCTGGCTGACTCATGGTACAACATTCAAGAAGCATTTATTCGTGACTTGGCTGATGCTTTTGTTGATGCTGAAGAAACTGCTTTCATCAGTGGCAACGGCACAAACAAGCCTAAAGGTATCTTAACCTATACTTTATCTGCTGATGGCGACAAGACCAGAACCTGGAACAACTTACAAGGTATTGCGTCCGGTTCTGCAAGTGATGTGACTTTAGCGGGCTTGATCAAGGCTAAAGATCAGTTAAATACTTCATACAGAGCTGGTGCAAAGTGGTACATGAACACAAACACCTACACTGCACTGCAGGATTTACTCAAAGACAGTACACAACGCAGAATCTTTGGTAATGTCGATGTAGCAACTAACGCACCAACTTATTTGTTAGGCTATCCGATTGAAATCAATGAATATTTACCTAATATTGCAAGCGGTTCAAATCCAATCATCTTTGGTGATATGAAGGCTGGTTACGCAGTTCTTGACAGACCAGGTATCGGTGTTGTTCGTGATGATTTAACACAGAAACCATATATCGGATTCTACTCAATTAAACGTGTGGGTGGCTTGGTACAAGACTATCGTGCACTGAAGGTTGTTCATGTAGGCACCGCATTGTCTTAATGGTTTGTGTAGTTCGTTAGACTCCTGTATAAGCACTCATTCAAGCATGACTGGGTGCTTTTTTCTAATAAGGACTGAATAAGGACTGAAAAAATGACAGAGAAGAAAACCAAAGAATTGAAAGTTGAGACAACTCCGAAAGTGAGTAATAAAGACTCAATCGTGACAATCAGTAAAGATTTAACATATTCGAACAACGGCTATGAGATCTTAACGATTAAGGCTGGCAAGTATAACGCAAGTGAACTTGATCCTATAGTGATTAAACTTCATAGAGAAGGTGTTGTATGACAACAAGACCGACTATTGCAGAAATTAAGATTCACTCACGAATTGACAATGATATAGAAGATGACTACCTTCAGATACTTGAGAACGGCGCATATTCTTTCATCAGTGACTATATGAATCAGGAAGTCGTTGTCAGTCCGGACACTGAATTAACCGACACACAGATTGAATATAATGATCAGATGAAGATTGCTGAACTGATGATCATTGACGCATGGTACACTGAGCGCAAGTGCGACAATATTCCGAAGTCTGCACTTTTTATACTAGATAAATACAGAGTGATGAACACATGATTGACAGTAGTAAATTGCGGTCACGAATTGAGATTGTTGACCATGAATTGAACAGTGTGTGCGAAGTGTGGGCGGATGTACGACCTATCACGACCCGTGAACAGATGCGTTCACAAGTCGAAATAACGACTGACACATACACAATTCAGATACGATTTAGACATGGCTTGAATTCAACCATGAAAGTCAGATACAAGTCAATTATTTATGATATTGTGGGAATAACAGACAGTTATGCTGATGATTCAATCGTATTAACTGTTGAAATGTCTAATCTGAATAATGACAGGATACGCAACACATGATTAAAGAATTAAGAGCAGAAACACTGAGATGGCTGACTGAACGTGTGAATAACCGCGGTAACTGCTACTGCGACTTTGCACCTGAACACGACAATTCAGAAACGCTGATTGCCTTCAATATCACGTCAATCAACCCGATTTTTGATTTGCAAAATCAGGTCACACTGCTGAAGTTTGACGTGGAAATCTTTATCAATTCAAAGCATCGTGAAAATATTGATGAAATTGCTGAAGATTTGATGAATGATGATATTGGCACATCGGAAATCTTTGAACACATTTTCTATCGTGAGTTTAAGGATTTAGACTTTGCACCAAAACTTGACAATTACTATTGCTCGGTCCTGACACTCAATGTTAAGGCTTGTATATGAGAAGTGATAATGGCGACACGTTTGAAGTGAAAGTTGATTTTTCACAAGTTGAAAAATATCTAAAAGATTTAGACAATTTAGAGCCTAAAACACGTAAAAAGATAATTCGTTCAGCGTTAAGAAAAGCGAATCGTGACTTGCTGAAATCTGAACGTGACGAATTAAAGAGCCTGGCATTGCCGGAAGGTACCAGGACAAAGTGGAATTACATTCATACAGGACAACTCAAGAAGGGATTAACGGGTAAAGTCCGTGTGAATAATAAAAAGATGCAGGCAATAGTCGGTGTTCGTCACAAACTGACCGGAAGAAGATCGTACATCAAAGCACCAATGTACGCAGGTGTTTGGTTAAACTACGGCACCCGGACCCATGCAATCGGCAAAACATCTTCACTGCGCAGAGGACATGAACAGAAAGGCGGTTCAGTACATGGAATTGAAGGTAATGACTGGGTACTTCGCTCATATCACAAAGTCGAAAAAAATATGATGCAGAACCTACAAAACGACCTGGAAACATCGTATAATGAAACAGTTAAATCAAAGTATTAACAAACTCTAGAGGTAAATAAAATGACAGTAACTCCATTATTCAACTACACTCCACAGAACGCAACTTTAATTGCCGGAATGCTCGTTGGTTATTCCACTGCAACAGCTGACCCGGACTCCAACTCCGGTACCTGGTCACCATGGAACGGTCTGACCGACATTGGCGACATCGGTAATAATGGCTCATTCATTGAACAAACTACCCTTGCCGACACAACCAAACGCTATATCGCTGGCATGAAAGATACATCAGAAATTGAGATGACTTTTTATAAATATGCTGGTGATACTAACCAGACTGCACTTAAGACTGCTGCAGAAAACGGTTCAAACATCTGGGTTAAAATTCAGTGGAAAAACGGCGACGCTGCCAAATTCCAGGCTGCAATTTCCGGATATGCACTTGTTGGTGGCGGTAATGAAGATGGGGTGAAAGCTAAGATCACTATGAGAATCAATGGTGATGTTACCTTCACAGACGCATCTTAATGAGGTGTGACCATGTACCGAGAATTAGTTAATAAATTTGCACAGGAACACAAGAAGAAAGTTGTTGAAGTTGACGGGCATGAACTTGGTGACGAGATTAAATTCTACATCACGGAACTAAATTCCGGCGAGAAGATGCACTTGTTCTGGGTGTTTGACAACGATTTAAAGTCTGCATCTGATGATGAAAAAATGCTTTACGCGCTGAACTTCATGCTATGTGACAAAGACGGTGACCGCACAGAACAACGTGATGATTATTCTTACTTGTGTGAATTACCTTATCCACTATTAAACCGACTGATAACGACAGTGATTGACGTGTTAAACATTTCAAGTGAATTAAAAAAAAGTGCAGAAGTAATCAATTCAGAGTCCTAGCACGAATTGCACGAGAAATCGGTATGCCGTTGATGATGGTAATGGAACTGCCATCACAGGAAGTTGACATGTGGATGGAAATCTATCGGGCGGAGAGTGAAGAATTAGACAAATCTAATAATTCAAACTCCGCCTTGTCGCATACAGGAAGTGACGAAATAAGAAATTTGTTAAAGAAAAAGGCGGTGAAAAATGGCTAAAGTTGTCAATTACGCAGGTACAGTGTTGAGTTTAAACACTGACAAATACAGTAAATCACTCAAGAAAATGCAGAGTGAGACTGCATCAACACTCAAGAGCATGACTGCATCGTTTAAATCAATGCTTGCACCGCTTGCCGGACTTGTCGGTGTCACTTCGTCTTTTCGACAGGTTGTCTCAAGCCTTAAGGACTATGAGAGTAAAGTATCAAGTCTAAGCGGTATCACGTCTTCACTTGACGAGGCTAAAGCGTTGTTCAGTGACTTGAACGCATTGTCCCGTAAACTGCCACAACCTTTTGACGAGATTGCACAATCTGCCGTTACACTTAATAAAGTTGGTCTTAAACCATCAGAACAGACAATGAAATCACTGGCAGCTATTGCAGTGGGCACTGGTAAGAGTTTGACCGAAGTATCACAGATATTGACGAACGCATCACTTAACCGGCTCAAATCACTGCAGCAGTTAGGTATTGAAGCTGACCGTGTTGGTGACAAACTCATTCTGTCATACAAAGGACAGAAAGAAACCATAGATGCAACTAATGTTGCACTCGAACGGTACATGCAACGACTTGCCAAACAGAATTTCTCACAGACGCTTGACTATCAGATGCAAGGTATGACGGGCGCAACGAAAAATCTGTCTGATGCGTGGTCAGATTTGTGGACTACAATCAGCACCGGACAAGTCGGTCAGGAAATTGCTAAAACGATTTATAAAGCGTCACAGGCATTGGATGCGTTCACATCAACACTTAATTCTCCGGCAGTGCAACAAATCATGGGTGGATTTGTCAGACTGTTCACGGGTGCGTTTGAAACCATCGCTAATGGACTTGGCAATCTGGTTAAACCTTTTGCACAGTTTTTCGGTGTTATAAGTGAAAGCGGTGAGAAAACCGCCAAAGCGGAAATCGGTTATTTCGAGGGATGGTTTGACTTTGTAAGGCTTGGACTTGGTGATTTAATCGGATGGATTGACAAGTGGTGGCAGAAGACAACTGCATACGCTGAACATCTGGGCGCAATCGTTGCCAGCGCAACAAACGGCTCAACTCAAGAGATTTTACAGCAACAGTCATTACAATTAAAAATGCAACGTAAAGTCAAAGAGTTAGGCTTGGAAAATTCAGCCATAATGAAACGCAGCGGTCAAGTTGATATGAGTGCAATCCTGCAGATGCCGAAAGAACACCCGCTTGTTAAATATTATATGGAACAACGCACTGCCGTTGTTCAGGCACACAAGAATATTTCTGAGAGTGTAAAGGAAAGTGAACAGTCTTTACAGGACCGACTAAAGCAAATTGATGAAGAATCACGCAAGAATCGCAATAAATACTACGACGAACTCGCTCAGACACGCATCAAGACGCTGGACGCTATCAATAAAAAGACTGAAATATCCTACAATTCAGCGGTGACCGCAATCGGTAACATCGCTGACAAAGGCAGTAAGGGGCTGAGGCAACTGTCTAAAGATGCTACGGAAACAGAGCGTGCATATAAATCACTGCTTGATACCATCGCACAGGCACAGTACAACAAATTGTCACCATTCGAGAAGGAAGATGTTGATTTTACAAAACAGATTGACACTTTGAAACAGGCACATGATCTGCAACTGATTAACGACACTGAATTCCACACGGTCGAAGAACAATTAACCGCTCTGCATCTTGAGAAAATGTCGCAGTTGTATGATGAATACTATCAACAGGAAGCAGAGAAACGGCAACAGGCACTTGATGCACTTAAACAACGTGAACAGGATTGGAATAGCGGTACGGGTGTGAGTGCTTTAGATCAATTCAGCGAAAAACTTGCCAAATATAATCTGAACTGGACTAATTTAATCAATGCTGATTTTGCAAAAGCAAAACTGACCGCAGCGCAGATTGCCGGGGTGTATGCTCAAGCATCATCCGCTATCAGTGGCTATTTTGGTGCAATGGCACAAGGTTTTGATCAGAATTCAAAAGAGTTTAAGATACTGTTTGCCATGCAGAAATCGTTTGCAGTTGCAAGTTCCTTAATTTCAATATGGCAAGGTGTTGCGAATGCGATGGCTGCGCCATATCCTATGAATTTAGTTGCGTGGGCTGGTGTACTTGCACAAGGCATGAATATTCTTGCACAATTAAAGAATGTGAATTATACAGGTGCACATGACAAAGGCGGGTATATTCCATCGGGTGCTATTGGTCTTGTTGGTGAGATTGGTCCTGAACTCGTAAGGGGTCCGGCAACAGTAACATCGAGACGTGAGACTGCAAACATGATGAATGACAATCAGAACAACGGAACAGTAATTGTTAATCTGATTGAAGATAAAAGCCGTGCCGGAACAACAACTGACGAATCAACTGATGAAGAACGGATTATAAACATCTTTGTAGCCAACATCAGACAAGGTGGCGAGATTGCTGACAGTGTTGAATCAACGTATGGACTGCAGAGACAGGGGTACTAATTATGGCATTACGAACCTTAAAAGCATTGTGGGCGAGCGGTGATAAATTCCCGATTACTACTTTGGAATTTGTGTTAAATCTCGGATGGGCGAGCAACGGCTTCGAGTTTAATCGTGAAACAACTCACTTGTACTATGCGTTGTCGCAAGACGACATAACACTTGACGGACAGTTATATACTGCATCGTGTTTTTCAGTCGCTTTACCGGACAGAAGTACAAATACTTTCCAGGACATCACATTCAGCATCGGTGATGTGAACGAAGAAATATCGCAATATCTGTCACGGGCCATCGGTACAAATCAGAAATTGCCAAACAAAGTGATACTGCGGCAGTTCCATCCGGAAACACTTGAAAGACAGTATGAATTTGAACTCACAATTACATCAGTAATTCTGCAGAAGGGAACGGCACAGTTTACTGCGTCTTTTGCCGACATGGTAAATGCTGAGTTCCCGAAATTGAGATACACTTCAGAAAACGCACCGGGCATTGTTTATGTATCAAATTGATTTAACCAGATATTTGCGGATTAAGTATAAATTCGGTGGCAGAGACTATCCGAATCTCGATTGTTTCGGATTGGTGATGTGTTTCTATCGTGATGAACTCGGTATCACACTGCCCCTGGACAAATCAATCTGTGATGCGACATCGGAGAATGAGAATTTAGTCAAAAAAAAAATTAAATATAGGCAGGTAAAAGAACAAGAATTGTGCGATAATAAGATGTATATAGCGTGTTTCTACGGTGGTGGAAAATTCAGGCATTGTGGCGTTGTTATCGACAGAAAAATACTTCACACATCACAGAATGGCACTGCTTATAAGAGCATAAGTGATTGCAGATTGAGATTTAATGCGTGGGAGATTAAGTATTATGAAGTTGTTAGTGAGGGTTGTTCCTAGAAATGATTTAAACTTCACTATTGAATCGGAAGAAATCGAAATTAACAATTCACACGCAACCATCAATGATTACTTGTCGCAGTATGGCGAATATAAAGATTTACCACTGTCGTTCATGTTGGATGGTGAGATTGTATCAAGAGACACATCACTTTGCGGAAAATCCGAATTAAAAATCATTGTTGAACCACAAGGGGTGTTTGCCTTTGTGATCATGCTTGTTGTTGTCGTTGCAACATTCTTATACACAATGTCGCAGATGAATAAACTTAATTCAAAGACAGGCAAGAACAAGGACACACAACAGGGTAGATCTATCTATGATGTAAACGCGCAAGGCAACAAGGTTAAACTTGGCGATGTAATACCTGAGCAGTTCGGACTTTTCAAGAAATTTCCGGACTACTTGTCGGACCCTCATTCGTATTATAAAGACAACAAATACTATCTTGATTTAATCTTGTCTCAAGGTGTCGGCTATTTCTTGCACGCTGCAAACCATGACGATATATACATCGGCAACACTTCAATAAACACCTTAAGCGGTATTCAGTGTCACGTTGCTGAACCTGGAGAAGACTTGTCAAACAACTCCATAGATCCCGAGATTACAAAATGCTGGTTTAACTCAACAGAAGTAACAAGTAGCGGTCATACACTTCACGCACTGACATCTACAAGTATAGAGAATAATGTTCATCTTGAGTACCAGTCAATATTTGTCGAGGGCTATGATTTATCTAAATACCGTGTCGGTGATATGGTTAAAATCAGCGGTGCAGATAATGAGTGGGTGGTACTACCTGCGTTCCAGGATACGAACGAACACTATCCTGAGCAGTTGTCAAGCGACTGGGAAATCAGAGCGAGAAACAATTACAAGAACAATTTTGATCATACACATCAGTTTGCAGTCTATCCTTTTAGACCTAAAGAAATGAAAGAGTCTGATGCACAAGCGGGGCAAGGCGGTGCACCGAGACATACTTTCTATCATATTTATGTTAAACAGCGTGACTATTATATATCGGGTTCAACAACTGCATCATACAGATTACTCGATATTCCCTTGAACGAGTGTTCAGTAGCAGAGAGTGTCAGACGCTGGGGTGGTGAGAAATGGGAACTTAATTCAGCGAGATTCAGTCAAAGTCAAGGCGCATGGTATCCGTCGACTAATCTTGACAACTATTTGTTGCTAGGAAATAACTGTCGTCATGTTTATCAGACAACGGGAGGTTGGATACCTATTACATCATACTACATTTATAACTACTCGAATATATTTGTTAGCGGTTCGGGTGGCGCGACTACACACGGTACAGTAGATTTACAGACTATACCGGACAATTGTAGAATTAATTGCTACAGTGCGTCTGGAATGAACGCCGATGATAGTGTATGGGGTTATGTTGCATATATAGGTAGATATGGTTCACTTTATCAAGCCACACCTACAATCATGTTCGGAAGTACTCCACTGTCTTATGAGATTAAAATTAACAGTAACGGTACTTATAAATTGTGGAATTCACGCATGAAAACCAATGCATACTTTAAAGTGCAGATTGCGTACTGCGTGAGAGCAAAGGTTAGTGAGTGCCATCGCAAAGACTTAATCGGTAAGACTGTTGATATTATTTCAAGTAAACCGCTTCAGTTTAATATACCACTAATCGGCACAAATTACAGCACAAATTCGGCATACGCCACAGAGTGGTTACGATGCAGTTCGTTGTGCTTTAAACTGCCTTATGATGATGCAGCACAACATATTAAGACAGCGTTTGAATATGAGCAATTTGGGGCTTCACTCGTACCGACAAAGGTTAATGTTGGCATGGGTTATGAAATTGACCCGTCATTCGGTATTGAAGAAACAGATTCCGATTGGAAATTCATGATCACAGATGACGTTCGGACCTATGCAGCAAACGATTTGTCGACTGACCACGAGCATGCTGGAACAATAGGCGCACTTGGTCACAACTGCGTTGCCGTTCGTGTAACAGCTACACCTGACGGTATCTGGGATTTCTATGATGAGAGTAGGGGCACTGTTGACGATAACGGTTACTATAAAGTCGTTGCAGTATATGGCGAAAACAATTTCAGTGCAGATTTGGATTCACCAATACTTGTAAATAGCAAGAGTGAATTGAGCGATGGCAGCGCAAAGCGACTGTTCACGACACCGCACCAGAACCACAGAGTTTACAATAGAGATATTATGCTTTCTAGTAAAGACTACAAGGGCAGAGAATTTACCGATATGTATCAATATCTTAAGCAAGTTAAGATAGGCAACAAGTGGGAAGATGCACCATGCTACGCTCCGTCAGTAACTAAAGTAATGCTGCACAGATGCGATAGTGATGGTAATTTGTATCCGGATTGGACGGGATTCTGGGCGGTAGATTCAATTCAGAAGAAAGCCGTTGTAGAAAATCTTACGCAGGGTTTCTCCACAAAAGATATAAACAATTCGATGTGCGGACCATATCGCGCTGCGCCTATCGGAGTAGAAGTTTCTGAAATTGAACTTGACTTTACTGCACCGTCAGGCATTTATTACATGGATGATAACGCTGACATTCAGCCATACTACGTTGAAGTTAGAATTGAATATCAGAGAAAAGGCGATATTGAATGGCAACATAGAGATATTATCTTGACAAGCCAGGGCATAAAGAAGTTTTCTAACGGCGAATACACATCTACCGGTATGGACGCGGTCGGTGTAACTGAGAAATTTGACTTGCCACAAGGTGACTGGTATTTCAGATGTTACAAACTGACACCGGAACATACTGATGAAACTACTAAATATCGTGAAGAAGTACGCTGGACGGGTCTTAAATCAGTGATTGCAAATCCGCAATCGTATGACGACATGACAACATTGCTGATGCGTTTTGAGGGTAACGAAACACTGTCAGAAATGAATCAGAATCAGATATCGACAATGTTTACACGTAAACTGCCTGTTATTGGCGACAACAGTATGCTTGAACCAACACGCAATCTGGCACCAGCTGTTAATTATGTTTGTCAGAATTCTAAATTTGCTAATTTGCTGAATATTGACAATCTCGCTGACCTGGATGCACAGTGGAAGGTTAGAGGTTTGCGATGCAACGGTACACTTGATACAGATAACACATTGCTGCAGGTATTGAGCGATATGTTGCACATAGGTTATTCTGAATTGTGTACCAGGGCAGACCATCTTCAGATTGTGCAGATTAACGAAAAAGCAGTGAACGGTACCAAGAATATCATGTTCAGTGACAGTGACAAATATTCCATCACAAATTTTGATTTTCTGTTTACACCACAGAATTATAACAATCTTAACATCATGGTTGCACTGCCTAAACTTGATGATGTTGACGAAGTTGTGGTTACCTATACAGATGTTGATACTTACAAGACGAAGACTGTATATGTACATCTTAATACTGACAAGACGTCAGTAAACTACAATAAGATTGTTGCAACAGACTATTCAACAAGTAAACATAGTGAGACACTGCAAGCGTTCGGAGTGACCGAGCGGCAACAGGCGATTGCGATGGGTTCGAGAAGATTACGCAGTCTTAAACGTCAGCGCATACAGATTACAATCGACACGGAATTCGACAGTCTGAATGTCAATTATAAAGACTTCGTGGGAATTGCACTTGATGGTTCATATGCCAGCTTGTTTGCAAAAGAAATGCAACAGAGGTACAGTCAGACAACGCAGAATAACATTTACCATACGGACGACAGCGGTTTACGCTATCAGCCTATATACAACTATACTGCAAGAGTTATGTCAGTTGAATCTGATAACAGGACACTGACAGTTAATCCGCCGATTAACACAACAACATATCGCAGCGGTAAGAACTTTTTAATCACAGACCACGAAGGCACACCGCATCTGTGCGAAATTGATACATGGCTGACAAACAGTCGCGTGAGATTGAAGTATGAACTGCCTTTTGAATATGATGCAGACGTTGAACCACCTAGATTAACCTTCGGCTACATTGTGCCGTGCTGGGTCGAAAGCGTTAAACCATCAGAAAAGAAATGTACTGTCACACTGACAAACTACGACCACACAATATTTGTTGACGATTTACCTATGCGCGAGGGATATGGGGTTTCGCTTTACGGTGGCAGTCCATATGGCAAGAGTTACTAACATTACAAAGGATTAGGATATGGCAAGAGAAGTATTGAGCAATGGAGTTATAAATCCGGATAAATATCAGGCGGACTGGTATGCAGATTTAAGTAACAACTGGAATTTACTGAACAATTTGATAGGTTCGGCGATAAGTGGCAGTGAAGTTGATAGCAAGATTGCAACGGCAATTCAAGAATTGATGGTGCGTACTTTTCAAATTGTAACTGAATTGCCTGAAACAGGAACCGAGGGTGTGATGTATCTTGTGATTATTCCGGACACAAGCAAATACACTGCATATGTGTGGGAAAATAGCGCATATCGTGAATTAGGCGTAATTCAGATGACCATCACGATGGATGATGAACTATCTACTACGTCGGAAAATCCGGTACAGAATAAAGTAATTACTAACGCTTTAGGCGGTAAAGCGAGCAGTTCACATACACACAGTGCAAGCGATATTACAAGCGGATTAGCCACTGTTGCGACAAGCGGAAGTTATAATGACCTCTCAAATAAACCGACTATTCCATCAAAAACAAGTGACTTGACTAATGATAGTGGATTTATTACAAGTGATAACACTAAAATTCCATTAGCTGGCACAAATGCACTAGCCGGAAGTATTGTTCCGAGTACGAACAATACAATAGATATTGGTAGTTCAAGTAAAAAAATTAAATCTGTATTTGCAAACTATTTGAATGATATAAATTTGAGTACATTATTTGATATTTCGGATGTAGGATATATGACAGATTTGAATGACAGTACATTACGAGTTATGGGTAAGATTATAGTTTGTTCCTATAATATTAATACTTTAAATATTCCAACACAAGCGAGTGGTATTTGCTTTACATTAGCAAATCAAGATAATTCTAATTATGGCGCGCAAGTCACACTTTCAAATAAGGGAATATATGCGCGATTTATCAATAGCGGTCAGTATAGTGCATGGGGTACTATAATTGAATAATCTACTTCAAAGAGGGTAAATAGATGTGTACAACTATTGATACTGTAATCAGTCTAATTGTTGTTTACGTCATCGGTTTGCTATGTGTTGCTTTAATTGGTTACCGTATCGGCTGGTGGGTAGGCGAAATAACGCTAGATAATTGCGAAATGAAATTGAACAGTTAAAAAGTAGCAAATGGGTTTAGTGTCTTGCTATAAATGAGTTAGAATCTCATGCGTTCCCACGTGGGATGTGAAGCTAAAATGTCTTGCAAGACACTTACTAAAGTGAGGGATTAAATGCTTATATGTAAACAAGGTATTGACCACTTAAACGATGCTATATCCTACATTATTGATAGTGAGTTGGATAGTGAAACAAAACTGCAAATTATTAAGAATTTAGTTAATCTAAGCCGTGAACGTAAATTTGTGGATTATGAGGGTTTGAAGTGCCTTAAAGACCATGTGGATAATAGAGTTGGGGAATTAAAGGGTAAATAGCTATGGATATTGAGTCTTTAGAATTAGGTGGTGTTATGCTAATTGTAATAATTGGCTTATCAATATTTTCATGGGGAGCTATTAAGCATGAAAACCATCTTATTGAACAGTCTGATAACTTAGAAAAGGTATGTTTAAAAGCCTATAAAACTGATTTGAAGAATGATGATGAGATTAAGGAATTGTGTAAGGGTGTTAAGATTAAGATAGAGAATTTAAGTAACTAAAACACATAAAAAGAAAAACCGCTATATTTCACAATATTGCGGTTTTTAGTGCCAAAAAATATGAGGATTTTATAACGATAATTGCATATTTAAACAAATGGGGGATACTATTTAATCATTCTCTTTTTCAATCAATAATAAATACTGTATCTGTTTTGTTTAATAAAAATTACCCTGTTCCATAAGGAACATTATGTATGTTACTAGAAACGTGCTATAATTTCAAGAAAAAAAGGATAAAAAAATGAAACTTTGTGATTGTGAGAGTGAAGTCGGTCACTTTGAACCTGGAATTTATCAGTATAAGAATAAAAAATTCAGAGGGTGGCTAGTTTGTTTTGATGTCAAAAATTATCATGTTGACAAATCATATATCCATGATGGAGTCATTATTGACAACTTTGAAGAACTGAACACGGATTATGTGAATCTGATGGCTATGATTCAGTCTGATGAATGGGAGATGAAGAATTGACTGTTAAAGAATACATTGATTGTATAGCAAGAAAAGAGTTTGAAATCTATCATCTGTATGTTCATGATGTACTTGACAAACTCATCGGCAGGATTGACATTAAACTCATCTGCAAGGGGCACACTCACTATCACAACCATGTGTTTGATGAAAACAAGGTTTTTAAATCTGAAATTAAGAAGATCCTCAAAGGTGGTTTTCTGCGGTTTGAGTACCACATAAGGATTAATGTATGATGAATCCTTATGTGGTACTTGCAGTCGTGATTATTGGTGTCACAATTTACGGAACAGGCTATTATCAAGGGCGCGAGTCTATGCTTGTGAAACTTGACAGACAGAGACTTGACAATGCAAACAATCTGATTGAAGTGGAGCGCAGAGCACAGACTAAGCAGAATGAAATTGTCGCAGAATATTTAAAGCAGATCAAAGACATGGAGAGCGAGAATGAGAAAATTAAAGCGAGTGCTATTCGTGATACTGTTGTCGTTAAGCGTAACTGCATGTCAGACAGTAAAGCAAGTGCCGGAGTGTCCGCAGCGGCCGGAGCTAAGTCCGATCTTAGATGCTACACAGAAGCCGAGCTTCAGTCAAAGATTGAGAGAAGTGTGGCTATTACCCGAGAATGCGACCAGCTCGCAGTGAGATATAACGCGCTGTTAAAGACTTGTAAAGAGTGGTAAAATTAAGTCATACTATGACAGAGAGGTGCAGATGTTTAACTATTCAGATATACAGAATGCCACTGTTTTTGAAAAAGACGGCAAGTGGTATTCGGATGACAGTTTTGTCAATGCAGTGATTGGTATTGAATCAGCGCACAATTCAATGGCTTATAATAAATCCGGTGCCAAAGGTCTTTTTCAGTTTGTGCCATCAACTGCACGTCAGTACGGGCTCGACAATCCATTCAGTCCTGAACAGTCACTCAAAGCATTCAAGAAACTCACGGCAGACAATATCAAACAGTTACTCAAATTCAATATTCCGGTTACTCCGGTAAACATTTACCTGGCTCACCAGCAAGGTGCAAACGGCTTCCGAAAAGCATACAACCACATGAAGAGCAATTCTCCGATTAGCGACACATTATTACGCAATATTAAGAATAATTCATTGGGCGGTTTCAAATCTGTCATTCAGTGGTATGAGGATTGGCAGTCAAGAATTGAGAGAGGTATGCAGTCATGAAGAGAGAAGATCTAATCAGCTTCATGAATCACTGCAAGAGTGAAGCTGAACTGTGTGGCGACAGAAACGTCAAGCAGGACTACGCAGAGATGTTGATCTATCTCACAGAACTGTTAATCATTAAAGACAGAATAATTACTTTGCTGGAGTTGTTGAGCGATGATGATCTGTGACTATCTACCATCGCAGATCAGTGCAATCTGCGGTATCTCTATCAGTTCAATACTATGGCTCGTTGGTGGTATCGATATCAGTCTGACATGGCTATTCGTCTTCTGTGTGATTGACTACATTACAGGCACATGTTCAGCCTTTCGCCAGGGGCAGTGGACATCTAAAGTTGGTGGAAAGGGTATTGTCAAAAAACTTCTGATATTTTTATTTGTAGTTCTCGCACATGGAATTGACGAAGTGTGCCACATCGACTACATTCGCCAGGCAGTAATCATTGCATACATCATCAATGAATCGGGTTCAATTCTCGAGAATATTGAAACACTTGGTTATGGCAAAGTCATTCCGCCTATATTGAGACATGGACTCAAGCTTTTAAAAATGAAAAATGAAAGTATCTTAGATCAAAATAGTGATCTGTCTCACAATATAAATCAGAAGTAACAATCAGTAATTTACTTGTTCCATAATACTCTCACGACTTAATCATCATAAGAAAAAGGAGAGTATTATGGATGAGATCATGCGTACAGTAATTCCGGAAGGATCGGGTTTTGGTGGCGGTTCAGCTTTAGCGCTTGGCGCAGGCGCAATCGGTGGACTTGTTCTCGGTTCGCTATGGGGTGGTAATGGTTTCGGTAATTGGGGCAATCGTGGTGGTGCCGTTGCCGGAGACGTGGGATATAACTCCGGCATTCTGAATGGAATTCAGCAACAGTTGACCGATATGAATACCAGCAATCTTGCACAGTCTGTTGCAAGTGCAGATCGTGACTTCCTGATTCAGACATCAAATCAGAATCAGTTTCTAGGCGGTGCAATCAATGGTGTAGAAAATGCCGTACAGAACAATACATTAAATCAGACACAAAACAGTGGTGCAACAAATTTGAACATCTGCCAAGGTTTCAATTCTGTTAATAAATCAATTCTTGAGCAAGGTTATCAGAATCAGCTGGCAGTTGTTCAGCAGAATGGTGAAAACAGACTTCAAGCTCAACAGTTGGCTAATCAGCAACAACAATGCTGCTGCCAGGTTCTGAAAGCAATCTCTGAGGAAGGATGTGCTAATCGCGAACTTCAGAGAGAAATTCAATATCAGAATACCCGCGATGAACTTGCACAGACACGCGCACAGTTGGCTGCATCAACCGCACAACAGAACTTGACTGCACAGTTAACAGTTCTTGCTGGACAGTTTGCACAAAGCCAACAGGCACAGACTCAAGCTATAATCAATGCTTTGAAACCAGCAACAACTACTGGCGCATAAGGTTTCATAATTTATTCTCGGTACATTTTTAAAGCACTCGAAAGGGTGCTTTTTTGATATAATAGGTGCAACAATTAAGGAGCGACTAAAATGATTGAAATTGTCAGCAGAAGATTCAAACCTACCGATGCAGATCAAAAATTCATGGATGCATGCGCAGAGATTGACCGCAATCCACCTGCAACATGGAGCAAATACTCCGACATGGCTGATGTGATCACAATGGAATATAATGAAATGCTTCAAGCAAAGAAAAGCGGTAATATGGCAGAGTACAAAGAAAATTTAATCCATCTGTCAACCGCTTTGTTGAAAGAATGGAGAAAGATTTATGATTGATACAAGTCAGACGCTATTTCCTAATAATTTTAGAACAGATCCACTTGCGTCAAATCTGATTCAGCCTAATCAGATTCAGCCGAGAGTCCCTATCGGCTTAACACAGTTCCGAGATATGACGATGCCTTCAAACTTCACAGACTCCAGCGGTGTCGTATGGCATCTTGCGAAATCTGCGAAAGACAGTTCAGTTGAGATACCTAATCCGCAGTTCGTGTCTGTGACAAGATGGTGGAATCATGTTCACCCATCGTCCAATGGCAGAGTTTACTTATATGTTGTCGAAGGTATTAAAAAACCACGGATAGAAACAGAAACTCCGGTGATGGTTCTGTATCAATGGTTCTCTACATGCAACAGACCAAACTTCACTCCCCAGGAGATCACTCCGTCAGAGTGGTATAATGCGAACGTCTACACGTCAAACATCACAGACAGTCGGGTGAGCATATTAAATGCCCTGTGTGGAGCAGAGCCACAGAGAGAACAACCGCAGATGGAACAGGAACAGATTCAGGAACTCGATTTAAAATTGTTAGGTGGTAATGATGAAGGCAGAGCAGAAAGAAAAGCTAGAAAATCTGATTAATCACATCAGAGACAATGCTGTTGAGCTTGTAGACAATACTCACATCAGTAATGAGCAAATCTTTACGGCATTGTATAGAAAGGGTATTGAGTGCCTCGGCAATCAGTCAGATCAGAACATCGTGGATGTTGGAGCTTTGGCACTCGCTTTTAAAGTTAGAAAATCCTGATTATTTCACAAAGTAGTGATTGTACTTTTCGGGAAGCTTATCGCAACTTCCTGATTTTCCATCCGGTAACTCCACTCTCACACACTTTCCGGTTGAGTAACTGAAATACACGTCCGGCAGATCTGTTTTGTAGATAATTGCAATAGCAAAAGTCAGTCCGGTGATTGCTCCGGTGAGCATACAAATCACAAAGTCGTTTGTCAGAAAATCCACAATCCATCTCTTAATCATAGCAGTTTAATCCCCCATTGTTTAACAGTCTGCACGCACACATTTCTCGCATTGTCAATATCATGATTCTCCAACGCTTGCACGATGGTTTCGAAATCAGTATATGACGATGGTGAAATAACTGCACTGCAGCCGAAAGCATTAAAAATCTGTTTAATCTTTTTCTTCTGCAATTCAGAAGTTCGGCCCTTATCAGCTTTAACTTCCACCGCTAGAAAATAACCGTTGACACAGCATAGCAGGTCAGGTGTTCCAGCGCAGGTCACTCCGCAACCGAAGTATTTAACGCAGTAGTGTCCGCGCTCGGCTAAATATTTCTTGAGTTTGTTCTCAAAGTCTTTCTCGCTCATAGTCCATAGTCTCTCGTGAATAATTTGTCTGTATAATCTTTTCTCATGTCGAGAGTCTTTTCAATCTTCTCTTCGACACTGTTTCTGCACTTGAGAATATAATAGGTGCATGGTTGTGTCTGACCTACTCTGTGAATGCGTTTCTTGCTTTGCTCATACAGTTCGCTTGACAATGGTAATGAGTTATAGATGATGATGTCTGCAATCTGAAGATTAAGTCCCATCGCGCCTGACTGATACTGAACAAATAACACGCTATATTCATGATTCATGAAGTTTGTTGTGTCTTTCATTGTGCCGTTAACTACACTCA
>Ga0326511_10001111_pt1 | contig 22729 bp, 44 predicted proteins | sample 0_2496_0518_D_FD_203701 | JGI IMG/M metagenome (GOLD analysis project Ga0326511, IMG submission 203701) | Bovine rumen microbial communities from UC Davis, California, United States - 0_2496_0518 | ecosystem: Host-associated > Mammals > Digestive system > Stomach > Rumen | place: USA... | reverse complement strand
CGCTTTGTACTTATAATAGAGTTTCTTTAGCTTTATAGCTTGATCTTCAAAGTGTTCATCTTCAATTGTGTAGATATTAACCAAAGATTTAATAGCTGGACCTTGAGACTGTGGAGTTACTTTAAATACGCAGCAAACAGTATCGCATTTCTTTCTACCAACGTCAACAGATAGAATATAGTATGCTTTTGCGCTAGATCTTCCCGATGCTTCATATTCAGGTTGATTCAACTTTCTTGCTCTGTCAAAAGCTTCTCCATTAAAGAAAGCATCTTCAACCGTGCCAGACCATTTTGATTCATATTCTCTATCAAATGATGCTTCATTAAAAGTACCATCATTCTTCAAACTCTAAACAAAGTTACGTTGAACCAAACCAACAAGTGCGGGAATGCGCCACGTACCACCCATTACGAAAGCTTCGCCGGGTTCTGTAACCATGCGAACAAGCAACGTAATAAGTTTCTCATAGGGGAATGAACTCTTCCAACCCGCGGTTGTTATATATGCCTAACTTTTATTCGTTACTTCTTTTGATTGTACGCTACCATCCAGACATCGTCGGTCAACATTCATCATGGGTATAAGTACTTCATTCAAGATAGTACCATCGACACCAACACATTCTTCGATTAAACCACCATGACGACGTTTACCACGAGAACTTTCTCTTGCTGCTACGTTGTCAAAGTAAGATCCACTTCTAAACACGTATTTACAATAATCTTTACCTTCCTAGGTTACTCCTCGACGTCTATCAAGTTCTTTGTCAAAAGCAGGAACTAAAGTACAAATTTCTCCCACTTTTTCTTTTATGATACCAGCAGCCTGTTCCTTACCACCAGAAGTAACGAATAGCTTAGCTCCAGGATACAAGATACATCGTATCATGAGCACAAGCACCGATAGAAATGATTTAGAATAAGCACGAGGGAACACCATATAAACATAGCGATATCTCATACTCACTCGTAGAAACACTCTCTAATAAAAGTAGAAGTTAAGATCTTTTTTTCTTTCTGGATCACAACCTGTTTGAAGAAAATCAACAAACAAATCAGGATATTCTCTCCAAAAAGCAATATACTATCTAGCCGCAGGTATAATAGCCTTTAATCTTTCTTCTGATATACCAATTTTTTTGCCTTCACTCGAAAGATTTAATAAATCAGCTAGAGCCATCGTCATCATCCTCTTTATCTTCTTGTGCTTCCGCTTCTTCAAACTCCTAAAATTCTACAAAATCATCATCTGATAGAACTTTTCTACCATCTTCGCTAAACATCTGCTCCTCAATATCGTCATCAATGTCATCTGCATCTATTTGAGCTTCACGCTCTTTATCTTCTTCGATTTTCTTAAGAGCAGACTCTATCATTGTACCAAGGTTTGTTTCCTCATTAATCAGCGTTTGAGTATATGTTTGCAAATCTTGAATTGTTCTATCTACTTTGTCGTTAGGAGTATCTATATAATAACGTGGAATGAAACCCTCTCTTTCGCACATAGCAACTAATTCACCAATGGAATCAATAACATTACCACTTTCACCCTTGTTCTATGCCGCGGTAAACTTACCTGACTTCATCAATGAATCATAAGCCTTTTGCATCTTTGTAAAGCCATCTATATCACCTGCATCCAAGAGCTGATTGGCTTTAAGAGAAGCTTTACAAATCATAATAAGAGTATCTTTGTGGCCGGCACCTTGAATATCATAAGATGCCATCATGTCATTATATAGTTGTTCCATGCGAACCCACTCCTCAGGACGATACCCATGTCCCCATTTTAGCCGAAGCATTAACTTATCTTCATGCGTTAGCTAATCTACAATAGGATTATTTTCCTCTTCTTCCTCAACAAGAGGTAAAGGAATGTAGGTATCATCTTCTGCGGGCGGCGCGCTCACTGGCGTTATCAAGCTCTTTGGTTTGGGCGGAGTCCTATCTTTAGAAAGCTACTCTTCAATCTCTTCTCCACTATATCCTTGAGCCTTCATTTTTGTGACCTTTTCTTGAAGAATCTGTTCTTCAATCTTTGGTCCATCTTCCCAATGCTTATCATTCCATTGTTTAAGCTTCATCTTGGAAAGATATTTACCAAGGATTGTCATACCTGTGATCTTCTTTCCTTCAACAGCATTCTTCTCTAAGATACTGTCCCACCATTCTTTTACATAAGGAACATCTATCTCTTGAAGAATCCATTTATAGGTTTCTGGATCCCAGTTATCCACGTGCATGGTAATGCACTTCTTACATTGATTAAGTTTGCCACCATCAGGGTATTTTTCGAGATTACGAGAAGTATAGAACTCTTTTTCATCCATTGTCTTCCCGCAAACTTCGCAGTAATGACTCATTTAATCACCCCTTTTTTTTATTGCGGCATGCCTTACAGATACTATAAAAATGATCTTTACTTGTATTATTTATTGAAAAAAAGTTATTATGAGCTGGCTTACTTTGGCCACACTTTGAACATTTTTTAAAAGGTAAACCTTTCTTCTTAAATTCAAACTCAATAAACTAATTCTATGCTTCCTATGCGATTAACTTAGGTATCTTATTTCTCCATAAACTAGAGATATACTCTAAACTATGCTTAATACCAAATTCTTGCTAAAGGGTCATCTAAATCTCGGTATTCTACATTTTATCAATCTTGCATTCAACTATTCTCATATATAATGGATAAGGCTCAAGAGCTTTATCGCACATATTTTCAAAGTCTTGTATGAGATACCATGTATCTGCTTCAAAATTCTCAAAACTATCTTCCTTGAGCTTGGAATAGTCACAAAGAATCGCAGAAACCACTTTAGCATCCATAAGAGAAATACCTTGAACAACCACCTATCTATTTTCGTCTAAATAACTGGTGTCATCCAATGGCACATAATTCGTATTCCCGTGAGTGATTTTAGAAAAGCTTAATGGCTTCTAATATCCTTGTTTAATGATATACTAATCTTTACGCATCTCGATGAGAGCTTTCTTCATAACATAAGCATCTCTTCCAGAGGTGTGTTTCAGCGCCTCCTCCCATACTTCAATAGTTTCTCGTAACTACTTTAAAGGAGGAATGGTGTCTAAGTCAAGCTAAGTAATTGAAATCTTAGGTTGAAATATTACATTCTTATCTTCATTAATTAAGTTATATATACCGTCCTCACCATTCTCAAGCTAGCTTACTAGCCCTTCAAAGCTACATTCCCGCTTATTAACAGTAGAAAGACGATTTTCTGTCAATATTTTACGTTCTTTTTTTTCTTGCTTTTCCATGCAGAGAATAAGATAATCCGCTAAAACCTCAAGATAATTGGCGGGAGGATTGGGATTTTCTTCTAGTATCTTCTCTACTAGCGCTTTACGCTCTTCTGGAGATTCGATTGTATAATCTAATTTAGTCAAATCAATCATCTCCTTATAGTCGTATAATAAGAAAAATTTTAGAAACTGTCAAATTTATTTTGGCTTAACCGACCGGACCGCGGCCCGCAAGTATAAAATTGACAATTTCCCATAAAAATGATATTATTAAAATATAAAATAAAAGGAGAATAATATGTTGATGTTCTTCGACATTGTGCCAGAGGGCTTCCCCGCAGGTGCATAGTTTTTCTTCAATCTTGCTATTGCTGCAATAGCTATTCCTCTAAAATCTATTTTACTTCCTCCAGATATCGAAGATTATTGGTATCTAGGAGCAGTAACCGAATCAAGACCATTTGCAATTCACATATATCGAGATGAAAGAGTCTCCAAAGATGTGATAGAAACTTTTCCACATTGCGTGTTGGAACTCGATCCTACTGGCGACATATGCTGGTATGATCTTATTGATTATGAGACAGATGATCCCTGGGAGTTAAATCCAACTCTTGAAGATTTTGATTATGATGATGAAGATTATTAAGAAAGGTACTGAAAAGCATGATATTAACGATTACTCCAAAGAAAATGTCACTATATCTTGCTAATGGTAGAAAATCAGCTGCTCAAGTAATGGCTGAAACAGGAGCTGATATAGTTATTAATGGTACTCTTTATACTTTCAGTACCATGAAACCTTGTCTTGATTTCAAGGCAGATGGAGTTGTTTATTCTGACGAAGAACCTCTTTATGAAGGTTATGGTTGGAACAATAATGATTATTACATGGTTAGAACTACTAACATGGCAAAATATGATAACTTTATTTCTTCTTGTAATCTAATTAAACAAGAGAAAGAATGTTCAGTAGATGGTATTGCATGGGTTGCTGGTGCTCGTCCTAGAACAGCGATAGGATGGAAAGCCAATGGGAAAATGGTAATTTATGTCACTAACCGGAATGAAACAGTCGCCACAGTGACTAAAAACCTGCGGGAAGCTGGGTGTGTAGATGCTATCAATCTTGATGGAGGCGGCTCTACTCAAATTAGCACAAGAAACTATGGAAGTATTTATTCTCCCGAAGGCCGCAAAGTACAAAACTATCTGTGCATCTGGGAAAACACTCCACAGCAAGCTCCCTCGTCACCCAATACCTCGGAGCCCGCAAGTAATTGGAATATAACTCCTCTTGGAGTAACTAAGTTCCCTCTTGTTGTTCGCGCAGAGCGAAAATTGAACATGCGGGCGTTGCCTACTAGCGCGTCTAGTCTGGTTACCGTGATACCAAAAAATAAGGAAATATCCGTAACTGGCTACGCCCTCAATAAACAATGGCTCAAGACCAATGAGGGATATATTTACCGCCTTTACACTGAATGTCAGAATCCTTATACATCACCTAAACTCAGTATTCAGAAAGGTAGTTCTGGAGAAGGAGTACGTTGGATGCAATGGCAGCTAGGTAGAAAAAAATATAAAGGTCAAGATAGTAATATACTTGGATGTGACGGATCATTTGGACCTAATACCCAGTATGCCTTAATGTGCTTCCAAAAAGACAATGGGTTGAAAGTAAATGGCATCTGCGATGCCGCAACAAGAGAGAAGTTGAGTAAATAAGTGCGGCGGACAAAAGTCCCTATAAATATATTTGAAAATTAGGAAAATTGTCCTAAAGATTTTTGCCCAACCGCATTAATAGGAGGACCGCATGGATAAAAATACCTACATGGTTATAGAATGTGAAACCAACCGCATACTCGCGCAGAACATGCCGAAAGCAGACGCTCTCACGCTATTAGGGCTGCTTTGCCAGTATGCGCCGGAAGTAAGAGACTACACTATCACGCATGACTACTTCGAGGAAAGTAGTAAGAAGTGGGAGCGGTAGATGAACATGCTTGCAGAAGATAGGTTGTAATGAATTGCGGGCGGCAGCTTCTCGGGCGAGTTACCATGAGGTCTCGTTGCCAGGGACCTGGCGCCCGCACGCAATATTTTAGAAGAAGGGATAGTAAAATGGCTGAATGGGTTAAAATCCTGATATTGGGAGTATGTTTCTTTGCTTTTGTTGGAGCTAGTTATAGAGTGATGGTGGGGCAAAGAAAGGGAATGAAGGAACAGTTGTTGAAAGCTTATGGGTATGAGTTAGATGGAGACTGGTGGAAGAAGCCTGGATATAGCCTGTCAAATGAATGGGTAGAGAACTGGTCGGTGGGAAGGTTGATTGATTATTTGGAGCGATGGAAGGAAATTGAGGAGAGGAAGAAGGAAGAAGAGAAATGATCCATGTTGGGCGGGTGCAATGGTGAAGTTGATAATGGTGGCGATAGCATGACCGTAGTAATATACAAAGATTATGGGGAGAGAACTGCAGAGCTTGATACCATTACTATTTATAATGAGTCAGGTAGGATATTATGGCAAGGAGTTACGAAACAATTTACTCTTGAAGGTTCTGTGGAAATGGCTAACATTAAAGGTGGCGAAGGTAAGCCTAGAGTATATTCTAACGTAAGAAGTGTAGAAGTATAGGAAGAAAAAGTGATAGTAAGTTATGATGAACTAGACGATAAGGACTGGAAAGATTATTTAGAGTGGTTGATTGAAAATAAGTGAAGGTCGTTATTCGTAATGGGATAGTGATTTGGTAAATGCCGTTATTCGTAATTAAAATGCGATTTGGTGGGAGAGTTGTGCAGACAAACCCGCTTTATCGTTTTAAATTGCAAAACTCCCCGAAATACTCCCCCCGGTATGCTACAACCTTTCTTTCCCTATCTGTTAGCCACGCCTAACTACCCTCCTATTGTTACCCCTTGCTAACTGCTTTGTGAGAAAAAAAATTTGCAAAACTTGAAAAAAAGTGTTGACAAGTTCTCTCTCTTGTGCTATACTACAATCAGAAAGAGAGAAAAACACAAAGTAAAGAAAGAGAGGATACAACAATGAAGAACTGGAAGGTTTGGATTCTGACTGACAAGGAAGGCAAGGAACTCGCTCGCGGACGCAAGAAGGACGTAATGGATGTTCTCTATCAGCGTTATGTCTATGGACACATCTTCTCCGATAATCTCTATCGCACCAGCGAACTTCTCAAGGCGGAGGGCTAAAAAGCCCTCCAAATTTTTTTCTTTTTTTTGAAAAAAAGGCTTGACAAATTCTCGCTAGTATGTTACAATGTAGACAGAAAGAGAGAGAAAGACAGAAAGAGAGGAAACACCAATGAGCGTAAAGTTTAGCTACTACTTCAGAGAGTTCAAAGAGGGAATCAGCAAGGTATATGACATTCAGAAAAGGCATTATCCCTCTGGCCTGCGTGAAGTTTACAAGGTATGGAACGCCGACAGGCAGAAATTCGAGTGGATGAAGAAAGAGGCTTGCACGATTATTGAATAATCGTGCAAGCGATAAAAGAAGAAGAAAGATAAAAAAAATCTGCAAAAAGACTTGACAAGAGAAAGAAAGCGTGCTATAATAAAAGCACAAAGAACGAGAGAGAAAGAGAGGAAAAAATAATGGCCAACGATACTTACTTCATCTATATCGGAGATAAAGACTTCAAGGTGCTCGGCACTACGGTTGCCTGGGATGCATATGAGAGAGCCGTAAACTTTGCGGACCTTACCGGCGAAAGAGTGGCTCTGGTGGACGGCGAAACTGGCGAGGTTCTGGTCGATTCTTGGGACGAGGAATGACCTTCCTCGTCCTCGCTTTATTTTCGCCGGAGCGCAGTCGATTGTCATGGACCGACTGCGCTCCGAATTTTCGCTAAATCGGTAGTTCACTAAATCGCTAGCGCTTTAAATCGCTAAAGTGATGAAGTGGTGAAGTCCTGAAAGTTGGCACTTTAACACACTAAAGTGATACAGTGATCAAGTGTTAACACTTTAAATCATTAAAGCGATGAAGTGAATATTATTCATGCATGATGAATAAAAATTCATGGAAAAATTTTTGCAAAAACGCTTGACAAATGCTTCAAAGTATGCTATACTACAGTCAGAAAGCAAGAGAAAGAGAGGACAATAAAATGAAGAAAGTTAATCTTTGGAAGAGCATTTACAGCGGGCAGGTCTATGAAATGCCTCTTGACTGGATGCCGCAGTTCGATGGATGGGAGCTCATCGGCACCATCACTAAAGAGTAAAAGATAAAAAAAGTTAGCGAAAACACTTGACAAGCAAAGAGATTTGTGCTACAATACAATCAGAAAGAGAAAGAAAGAGAGGCTACTAAAATGAAAGAAATCGAAATGTTTGTGGGAATGATGGACCGGGCAAAAATCCGCATCAAGATTGTGGAGCAGGATAAAGAAACCCACGTGTTCCTCCTGGACAGTGATGCCGAATACATCTTCGGTGAGTGGGGTCAGCTGGTAGAAATCCTGTGAGGGGCATAAGCCCCTCACACTACCAACAAGAGGAAAGGAGTATATAAGGAAATGACCGTGAATGAATTGATTAAGGAACTCCAGAAAATCGCCGATGAAGGACACGGAGAAGCCAAAATCATCAACCGCATCATCACTGATAACGGAGGAGAAGAAATCAGCTGGTGTGAATATCGCAACGGAGAAGTTAATCTCTACGAATAAAAACGAAGAACCTGCGGCCGCCGGCTCATCGGGCGACTAAGCAAGATATAAAGAAACTTCAAGGGGAGGCCGCAGGTCTCCCTTTTGACATAATTTCAAAAATATTCTATAATGGTTACAGAATTAAGAAAGGAGAAATTCTAATGACTGTGGAATTGCTACAGGCCCTCCTGCTGATCCTCAAGGCTTGTCTTGAATAGGATTCTTGCAAGAAGTGTCCTCTTCGCCAATTCTGCGAGAAGATGCCATGTGAATGGTGAAACAAATCCCTCGCGAGGCCCGTAACAGGGTCGTTTTTCCACACAGGCAAAGTCGTTAGAATTTTTGAACAAGATGGAGCTTACCCAATGGTCAAGAAAAATAGATAAAATGGGGCGCATCGTTCTCCCGGTACGCTTGCGAGAACAGTATGGCCTTGTGACTGGCCTAGAGTGTCCCATCTACCAGCACGTCGATGAAGATGGCCGAATGTTCATTTGCTTTGAGGTTCCGCCAAAAGCGGTGCAGAATTTCAATGAAGCACGCGCACTTCTCGAAAAGCTGGGATATACAGTTTCTAAGAATGAGGATAAATAATTATTCATCGAGTCAGCGGCTGGCGCACGGGCATGAGGGCCCGCGCGCCAGCCGAGTTTTATATGTTATGCAGTTTGCACAATTTTGACCGCGAAAATTTGTGCATTTTGCCATCTTGCGTTTTCCCGGAAGTGTGCTATACTATAATCACAGAGGGCGAGGGAACGGCTTCCCACCCTGACCGCGGTAAGCAGTACAAAGGGCGTCGAGATGGGCGTCTGAAGCAAGCGCCGCCAAAGCCGACTAAATAAGCGGAGGGATTCATATGAGTCGGGCACCTCCCCAGTAGATCTGGTTTTCTAAAAATATAAATAGGAGCGATCCGGCCATGACTTACACTTCTGGCTTCGTCCCACGCTTCGGGTTTGCTACTCCCCCGCCCAAAATTTGAGTAGCTGTCGGCATCAGGCTTACACCCTTTCACTGACGCGGCATTTGTGGAAAAGGGCAGGCGGAACCCCAAAGGCCACGGGGAGAAACCGAAAAAGAGCGGTACGCAAAGGCCAAGCGTGCCGCTCTTTTTTTTTCGGCGGCCCGCCTGCGATCACTTTGTGCGCAGGCGGGCCGAATTTTGACTAAATCGCTAATTCAGTAATTCGCTAGCGATTTAATTCGCTAAAGTGATAAAGAGGTAAAGTCCCGAAAAAAATCAAAAAATTTTCAAAAACCCCTTGACTTTTTCCCCTAGGTGTGGTATCATGTAGACACTTAAGAGAGAGGAGAGAGCCCCATGAAGAAACGTAATCTGATTATCACCATCAACAATCTCGTCTATCAGGAAACGGTGCAGTCCCCTGTCCTCACCCGCGATTATCTGGACACTCTGGAAGAATCCCTCTATATCTGGTGGGAACTTCGGCCTGTCTCCCGCATGTGGAAAGCCGAGCTGGTCCAGACTGGTGTTACCGCTTTCGTATACGCCAGCGAAGAACCCGCTCTGGTCCGGTGGGTCGGAGATCTGGCCTACACGGTCGAATGGTGAGGGGCATAAGCCCCTCAACCGACCTAATCGGGCGAACACCTGCCGCCCGCACATTTTAAGGAGGTATAATCATGAACGAATCCACCTATGTTTTCCGTATCGGCCGCCTTCACTTCATCATAAACGCTCAGCACTCTTCCATCGGCTACTGCTATCCCCGCCTGTTCATCCGCTGGCCGGATAACTCCTATTCCAATCTCGACCTTTACTTGGGCACCCTGTTCGCCATGAGCGAAGATGACTGGCTCTCTTGGCTCGATGGCACCGAGACCCGGCTTGATGATATCGACAAAGTGCATGAGGTCTGTGACCTCTACGGCATCAACTTCGACCCCATCCAAGAATGGGCTTTCCAAATGCTTGACAAACATTCCTAATCCTCACTCCTCTCTTTCTACTGGGGGCGCGGCTATTTAAATTCTCGCCGCGCCGCTGCCGGGCATGGCCCATCGGCAGCGGCGCGAGTTTTGCGTAGTTGTGCGCTTTGCACAATTTTCGTCTCGCAAGTTTGTGTATTTTGCCTATTGTTTTTTTCCCGAAACCTGTTATAATAGTCACAGAAAGCAAGAGGAAAGAGGTTAATAAAATGAGAGACTTTGAATGGAATCATCCGCTGTGGGCGGTAGTCAAAGACAATGGGAACTATGCGGGCGTACCTTGCCTGACCCATGAAGAAGCTCGTGACTTGCAATCTTGTCACGAAGGAAGCAAAATCTTCCGATTGATTCTGGAAGAAGAAGAAAGAGAGGAACAATAAAAATGAAGCATTTCTATTTCATCGAAAACAACACTGGCGAAGAGTTCATCGTGGGAGCGGATACCCTGGAAGAAGCCAAAATCATGGCAAACGGTATTGCGGCAGATATTGCCGAATACTACGGCGAAGAACCTGACCTGTCCTATGAGTACGAAATGACCGACGAAGAGGCCGAAATGAGCGGCCTGGATGAATACTAAACGAATAAAAATCGCGCCGCTGAATGAAAATTCAGCGGCGCGTGCTCGAATGTCTGCGACCGAGCACGCGCCGAGTTTTTGTCAAGAGTCGTTTTGCACAATTTTGAGCGAGAAATTTTGTGCATTTTGCCAGTTGCTTTTTTCCTAAAATGTGGTACAATGGAACCATCAAGAGAGAGAAAAGGAGTGCTTATCATGGCTATCAACATCAACCTTATGTACACCACCCCCATCGCCCTGTGTGCGGGCGCGGATGAAGACGAGTATCAGATCGACATAGAGCTTGGCCCTGTCAGCCTCGACGCCGCAATCGAAGAGGCCAAGGAACTGCTCAATCGGCCCCACATCACTTCCGTCCTTGGTTGGGATATGACTACGGGTGAGATTCTCTTCACTGCTGAGGAAGAGATTGAGGACATGGAAGAAATCCCCGAAGAGCCCGATTGGATTGACGATGACTGCGGATTCGACCCCTATTTGGGGTGCTACTCCGATGACTGCTGAGAGGAGGGTAAATTATGTATCTCGATGATGTTATCGAAAAACTGATGAATTTGGATGACCAGACCTGTCCCTGTGAGGCGGGCATCCCTTGTCCCTACCGTGACGAAACGCTAAAAGATGTGTACTGCTATCGCGGCTCCTGTCTGGATGGTATGGTCAAGCAAATTCGCAAAATGGTAAAAGAGGGCGGTTAATCCGCCCTCCACTCTTTTTCTCGGCGGCTCGCAGGCGATGGTCGCTGACCGCCTGCGAGCCGCAATTTTGTCAATAGATAGATTCCACAATTTTTGCCTTGCTAATTTGTGCAATTTGCCCTATTGCTTTTTTCCCAAAACTATGCTACAATACAATCACAAGATGAAGAAAGAGAGGAAATAAAAATGGAAGAGAAAATCAACCACAAGGAAGTCTGCATCGTCACCGTTTGCCCCTTCTGCGGTCACGCCAATGAGGTCGAGGTCAACGAAGAAGATTACTGGGACTGGCAGGACGGCGAACTCGTCCAGAACGCCTTCCCTTACCTCAGCGCCGATGAGCGGGAAATGCTCATTTCCGGTATCTGTCCCACTTGCTGGGAAAAGACCTTCGGTGGAGAGGAGGAAGAGGATGAATAAAGAACTCAAGCCCTACCGCCAGAAGATGACAGCAGAGGAACTACAAATGTATCTGTACTTCCGCAAGCGTGGCGGAACCCCTGCCGTAAAAAAGGGCAAAGGAAGCTACGACCGGAAGAAAATAAAATGTGCGCCGCTGAGTGAATAAACTCGGCGGCGCGCCCACGATGCTATTCAGCCGTGGGCGCGCCGAATTTTTGTCAATAGGCAAATTACACAAATTTTCATCCATGATTTTGTGCAACTTGACGAAAGATTTTTTTCCCAAAATGCTTGACTTTTTCGTGTATTGTGGTATACTTAAACCATCAAGAGGAAAGAGAGGCAAGACAATGAGAGGAATTATCTGCTTTGACATGGATGGAACCATCGCTGACCTGTACGGCTACCCTAACTGGCTGGAACTTCTGCGGAAAGAGGACCCCACTCCCTACTATAAGGCCAAGCCCCTGGTCGATATGGACACTCTGAACATTATCTGCGGGAGGCTGTGGGAGCAGGGCTGGGAAATCCGCATCATCAGCTGGCTGAGCAAGGATAGCACCGCCGAATATAAGGAAGCCGTCCGGCAGGCCAAGATGTACTGGCTCTGGGAGCATCACTTCCCCTACGGGGTCGCCCACATGGTAGCATACGGCACTACAAAAGCCGATTGCGTGCGGCGGGCGGGTGATTGCCCTAAAATCTTGGTCGATGACAACGCCAAGATTCGGGACGGGTGGCATCTGGGAAAGACCATAGACGCCACGAAGAAAAACTGGCTCGATGAACTCGCGGCCCTCATAGACTGAGGGCCGCAGGAAGAAAGGAGGGAAAAAGATGTTTATTTACATTGTTCGTGCAAATAGCTGCGATTATGATGAATATGATGAAGTAACCGTCATCGCTAAGAATGAAGAACATGCGCTTTTGCTCGCAAGCTCTTTGTTTGATGGGTCTCAGTTTCCCTTAAAAGCATTTTTTATCTGCCACTGTGACCACGACGAAGAAGCACTTTTAACCGCTAGCTTTAATGCCGGCTGAGCCAAATGGGAATTTTTCTAACAGAAAAATTCCCATCGCGCACCCACAAAGCAGAAGAGAAATCTTCTGCTTTTTCTTTTCGCCGGTGCGCTGCCGGCCGCCACAGTCGGCAGCGCACCGAGTTTTAATGTTCGGCAGATTGCATAATTTTCATCCGCAAATCTTGTGCAAAATGCCATCTTGCAATTATCCCTTAATTATGCTATCATGTTATCAGAAAGAGAAAGAAAGGAGACCTTGAAAATGACTATGTTTTTAATCGCTGTGATTTCGGCCTATCTCGCTATCGACTGGGTAGCGACCTTCCGCAAGTGGATGGAGAATGTCAGTAAAAAGAAATACTGGTGGGGCTTCGCTGATACCATGCTGACCGGGGCCATGCTAATCGGAATTATCATTCTCGCTGGGGAGGTGCTATAAATGAAAACCGCTTTGCTCTTGTTCATCATTTGCACGTTTGCAAATGTTGTGCTTTCCACTATCAAGTCTGTTATGACTATCAAGGGCGGGAAAGTTTCGGCGGCTATCTGGAACGCTCTGGCCTTCGGTCTCTACTCTTACATTGTGGTACTCACCGCAACGGCTCCAATTTCCACGCTCGGAAAAGTTCTTGTAACTGTCGGCTGTAATCTTGTCGGCGTGTACGGCGTGAAACTACTTGAGGAAAAGCTAAGAAAAGACCGCTTGTGGAAAGTGGAAATGACCGTAAAGAATGATTATGGCATGACCGCTGCCGCTATGCACGGCGCACTCAATGAAGCAAACATTCCTAATAACTATGTTGAAGCAGGAAACTATGCAATCTTCAACTGCTACTGTGCTACAAAAGCCGATACTGAAAATGCTGTCACTATCGGGGCAGACTACGGTGCAAAATACTTCGCTAGCGAAACGACTTTTGGCCCTTAAAAATCAGCGCGACCCGCTAGAAAAAATCCGGCGGGTCGCGCACGGCGCACATGCTCTGTGCGCGACCCGTATTTTATTGTTAGGTAGATTGCACAATTTTTATCGCATGATTTTGTGCAAAATTACTGCTTGACTTTTTCCTGAATTGTGCTATACTACAATCAGAAAGAACGAAAGAGGGGAAACAAAATTATGAAAACTCTGAAAGATACCCTGCTGATTTCCCTGTGCCTGATTCTCGCTTTTGGACTGATTGGACTTATCATTGCGGCCGCCGTCACGGACAAGCCCCATTACAATAACCCCATTGGAGCTGACCTGACCAACGGCTGGTATTACGCGCTGACCACGAAAGTTGTGGCGATTGACCAAGAGGCCGACATTGTGACCTGCGAAGATTGCAATGGAAATCTGTGGCAATTCAGCGGCGTGGAAGATTGGGAAGTGGGCGATTGTGCCAGCCTCTTAATGGAGAGCCACGGAACAAAAAAGATTGAAGATGATACAATCGAGGATGTAAGATTCAGCGCGTGGGAACTCACGCGCTGAAAAAATTTTTTCGCCCGGGCCGCAAAAGTGCTTGACAATTCCGGGCCTTTGTGCTATACTATAATCAGAAAGCAAGAGAAAAGGAGATAAAAAATGAGAACCTACACCGAAGAAGAAATCAAGGAATGGTTTGAAACCATGAAGCGCAAATACCCGAACAGCAACGCCTTTGATCATCTGACCTTTGTTGAACGCATGATGTTCAATGAAACCCTCGGAGATTCCGATTGTTTAAAAAAAATTAAAAAAGAGACTTGACAAATCGCCTCTAATGTGCTAGAATGAAAGCACAAAGGAAAGGAGATAAATAAATGAAGATTATCACTAATGAGAAGCCAACTGAGGTTCAGTTTGGAGCCCTTGACAGCGGTGATGTTTTTAAATGGGCTGGAGAATATTTTCTCAAAACCACCTTTGAAGGAGAAGCTGTTCGTCTTGAAGATGGAGTTCTGGATGATTTCCCTCCAGAATGTGAAGTTCGCCTCGTGGAAGCAATTTTGACCATTTCTTAATCCTCTCTCTCTTTCTTTCAAGTGCAAGGACGATTGAAAAATCGTCCTTGCACTATTTTCTGGCCGGCTCGTGTGCGGCGCGCACGAGCCGAATTTTTATTATACACCATCGCTCGCATTTTGTCAATTAGCAATCTGCACAAAAAACCTCTCCCAAATTCTCCCGATTTTGTCATTATTGACTATTGCAATCGTAGAGTGGGTATGCTATACTATAATCGTCAAGGGGAGAGAGAGCCGAGGAACTTACGAGGGCACTCAATGAGCGAAGGTTATGAGAAATCTCGAAAAAAAATAAAAAAACCCCTTGACAAACCCCAGCGAATGTGCTACAATAAGAACGTAAACAAGGGGAGCCGAACCCCACAAACGGAGAAAGAAGGTAGATACCATGGCTAACACCAAGATTACCAAGACCCAGCGTTTCGAGGACCTGTCCGCTCTGATTCACGGCGAGCCCGTCAAGTACGGCACCACCATCGAGGACGCCGATGCGTTCATCGCCCATGAGGTCGAACTGCTGTCCAAGAAGAACTCCGGCGAGCGCAAGGAGACCGACACCCAGAAGGCCAACCGGAAGTATCAGGCTCTGATCGCCGAATACCTGGCCATCCAGAACGAGGGTCGCACCTGCACCGAGATTGCCAAGGGCGTCTCCGAGCTGTCCGACTTCAATAACCAGAAGGTCGCGGCTCTGATGCGCGGCATGGTCGAGGCCGGCACTGTCCGCAAGGCCACCGTCAAGGGCAAGTCCCTGTTCTCCCTGGCGTGACCTATACCGGGGCGGGGTAACTCCCCGCCCCACCCGGAAGAGGGATGAACATGGCGAAAGACACCGAACAACTCCACCGCATTATGGCCAACCTGAAATGCACCGAAGAAGAAGCCGCCGAAATCATGGCCTATGACAAAGCAATAGACAAAGGAGAGAAAACGCCCCACGACCTAACCCCGGCACAAAACAAGGTAGCCCAAAGTTACGCAAGGACGGGAACCCGCAAGCCCACTGTTTACAAGTTCGATAAGAAAGAGCGTAAACCCAACGAGCCAAAGCGGGAACTAATTGCAGTAATTGCGGCGGCCCTGTCCCAAGGTGCCGAAGGGATAGAAATCACGAACCCAGAACGGCAGATCGACTTCACCTTCAACGGAACTAAATACAGAATCGTCCTCAGCGCGCCCCGCAAATAAGCGGGGCGCAATTCTTTTTCTCGGCGGCGCGTGCGCGGTCCTGCGGGCCCCGCACGCGCCGAATTTTTATTGTATCACACCACCAGCATTTTGTCAAGCAGCAATTTGCACAAACTTACATCCACTATTTTTCCCGATTTTGTACACTTTGACTATTGCTTTCTTGCTTCGCTTGTGGTATCATTAAGACAATCAAGGGCGAGACAAAGGGCCAAAAAAAAACTTGAAAAAAATTTCAAAAACCCCTTGACAAGCCCCAAAGAATCTGCTATAATAAACTCGTAAGGTTGAGAGAGGGAAGCCAAACTCTCAATCAAAAAAGGAGGAAAAACAATGAGATTCACGAAAAACACTCGCATCTTGGTCATAGACACCGAGACCACTAACACCCATGACACCAGCAAAGGCGCAGACATGTCAGATGTTCTGGTATATGACTGCGGCTGGGCCGTCTGCGACATCTACGGCAACATCTATGAAACTGCGTCATATGTCAACCGGGACATTTTCTATGGCGAGCCCGACCTGATGGACAGTGCGTTCTATGCCAAGAAACTTCCGCAATACTATAACGATATTGCCAAGGGCTCTCGCATGGTGGCGGATATTTGGGACATGAGGCGCGCTCTGCTGGATACCATCGAGCGGTACAATATCCATTATGCGGCGGCCTATAACGCCCGCTTCGATGCAAACGCCATGAACCGCACGATTCAGTTTGTCACCAAGTCCTTCTGCCGGTACTTCTTCCCCTTCGCTTCTATCGAATGGCTGGACATTATGAAAATGGCACAGGACGCCGTAGTAAGTACCCGGAATTATAAAAACTGGGCTACCGACATGGGCTATACCACCAGCAAGGGCCAACCCCGCAAGACCGCCGAAATGCTCTACCAGTACATGACGGGCGAGGAAGATTTCCAGGAATCTCATACCGGCCTTGAAGATGTAATCATCGAAGCGGCAATCATGGCCTTCTGCTTCTCCGAGCGAGACCGCCGCAAGGTCAAAATGCGGACCCTGCTCTATGAGAACCCCAAGGAATACCCAGAGCCGACCGAGTTCCAGCGGCTGATTATGCGGAGCCTGAAAGACAGGCCGAGCTTGAGATATGGAGGGGCATAAGCCCCTCCTTTTCTTTTTTCTCAGCGGCCCGCGCACAGCGCACGCGGGCCGAATTTCCATTATACCACACCGCCAGCTTTTTGTCAATAGGCAATTTCAACAAATTTTCGCGCCCTAATTTTCCCGATTTTGTGCAAAATACCATCTTGCATTTTAGAAACTTTCTGCTATAATAATAAGTGTCAAGGGGAGAGAGAAACGAAAAACCCCAAGAAAAAAACTCAAAAAAATCTCAAAAAACTCTTGACAAACAAAACCGAAAGTGCTATAATGAAAGCACAAAGAGTGAGAGAAAGCAAAGTCCGCAAGCCTCAAAAAAATCAAAAAAAAAGAAAAAAAAGGCTTGACAAACGGAAGCGAATGTGCTACAATAAAGACGTTAAGAGGAAAACCTCTAACGATATAAAGGGTGGCGACCAAACGCCAGAAAGGAAGTACATCATGGAAAACACTGTTAAGCGCATCACTAAGGCTCAGAAGTATGAGGACATCATCGCCCTGCTCTCCGGCAATCCGGCCAAGTTCATCGACGCCGACGGCGCGGTGGAGTTCTGCAAGTCGGAAATCGCCCTGCTGGCCAAGAAGAACAGCTCCGACAACAAGAAGCCCACTGCCACGCAGGAGGCCAATGCCAAGTATAAGGCCCTCATCATGGAGTTCCTGGCCATTCAGGACGCCGGCAAGACCTGCACGGAAATCGCCAAGGGTGTTCCCGAACTCGGTGACTTCAACAACCAGAAGGTGGCGGCCCTCATGCGCCAGCTGGTGGAAGCCGGGCAGGCCCATAAGGCTACGGTCAAGGGCAAGAGCGTCTTTACCATCGCCTGAGAATCACTGCGGGGAGGGTCACTCCCTCCCCGCCCCATAGGGGAAAGGGGGTGAAAGTATGTCGAAAGAGTCCGAACAGCTCAACCGCATTATGACGGCCCTCAAGGTATCCGAGCAGGAAGCCCGTGATATTATGGCTTATGACAAGGCGGTTGACAAGGGTGAAAAGACGGAATATGACCTCCCGCAAGATAAGCTGGAAGTGGCCCGCAAATTCGCCCATACCGGGACCCGCAAGAATCCTACCGTCTACAAGTTCACGAAGCGGGAACGCAAGCCTAACGCCACTAAGGCCGGAATCATCGCAGAATTGTTCAAGTTTCTGACGGAAAATAGCGATTTTGCTACGGAATCTGTCACGATTATGAATAAAGAGCGCATGATAGGCTTCAAAATTGGCGAAGAAAGCTACGAATTGACGCTCGTGCAGAAGAGAAAGCCGAAAAATTAACATAAGCGGGGCGAGAAATCGCCCCGCAAGGAGAAAAATGACAAAAAATAAGGAGTATTTGTATGTAGGTCATTACTTTGATGTTGATAACCGATTCATCCTCAAGGTAGGCACAACAAACGACCTGCAACGCCGAAAGCGCGAACACGAGCGCAATTATAAGAAAGCAAGCGAAAATCGTATGCCGCCCGATGGGGAGTTCATCTACGACTGGTATCTTCCCCTTTCCAAGTATAACACGCTAAGATATGAAGATAAAACCCGCAAAGCATGGCAGGATTCCGGCATCGGCGAATATATCCGAAACGACCGCTTTTACTGTAAGCGCAAGCCCAAGCAGGTAAAAGTCACCATCAGAAAAACATATACCATTACTTTAGATGACTGAAGTAGAAACACTTCAGTCATTTTTCTTTCAACTCACTTTAACGATTTAAATCGCTAGCGATTTAGCGGCCCGCTCGCGGGCGAGCCGGGCCGAGTTTCCCGATCGCCATACGCGTCAAAAATTTTCAATCTAGCAGGCCTCATAGCGCAACTCCCAGTTCCCTCCCATAATTGACATAACAAATAATATATTTTATAATATAAAAAAAAGGCTCGCGGCTGGCCGGCACGCAATAAACCGATCTAACACCTCGTGCCGATCGGCCCGCATCCTTCTTCCTCTTGTTGTTAGCTGTAGCTATAGCAAAATTACAAAACCATTCCTAATCCACTCATCCATGTACATCTTATCAATAGCATAGTGTAGCCTGCATACGAGTGGATTTTTCAGAGAGCGCCCGCAGTTCTTTCCAGCCCCGCAACGCCAGAGTTTCCGATCGGTTTGCAGTAATACAAATAATATATTAAAATATAAATAGAAAACAATAGGAGGATAGTGTCATGGATTTTGACGCCCTTATTAACGGCATGATCGCTGCTGGCGATGATACAGAAAGCATCGCTAAAAAGTTTACTGAAACCTTGAACAAGATCACCGCCGCCAACAAGAGGAAAGAAGAGGTAGGAGAATACCTAGATGACGCGCGGGAAGCCATCTATGAAGCGCTTGAAGGCGAGGTTGATTTCGACTTTAAGGTTGCTGCTAAGGCACAGGTGATTGCGGCCGCCGCATACCGGCCGGACCTCTCGCTTAAGGATCTGCGGGAAATGGAAAGTGCTTTCGCGGAAGCTACTAAGTGGTCCACTGAGCTGTATGATGATATTAAGAAGGAAGCTCCGAAAGTAATGAAAGCTGTTTCGGATGATGATAAGATCTTGAAGTTCCTGCGGGAGCTAGATTAACCGAGCGTTATAGCTCGGTTTTCTGTACCTTGTCAACTTGACATAAGGAAAAATTTTTGGTATAATTGGGGTTCAGAAAGGAGAACGGTGACGGGAGATGAGAGAGTGGTTTAGGTAGGGCCGATCGGCACCACCCTTCCACGATTTCCACAGTTTTTACAATTTTTCCACAGTCTTCCACTATTTCTACTTCTATCCTCCATAGTTTCTACTATTCCCTCAACCCATCATTTCCTGCTCACTCTAATACTTATAACTTTAATTAACTGTAATATTCCTCAAATCTTTCTACTCCACCATCCCATCCTGCAAGATATAAAGCACAATCTAATCTTACCTATTCGCCTAATAAATAATTATCAACATCTACCATAGGAATAAAATAAGTTTCCGGAACATCATTCCCTATAGTTTCTTCATACGTCCATATTGTTTCCTTTAGCTATGGTAGCTAATAGTAATCAAAAAGAATAGACATTACTGTCCAAGTCTTCCCTACTCCTGCTTCTATATATCTCTCTAAATCATGAAGAATAGCTTCACATTCATCTACTGAAAATCCTTCTCGATTTCTAGTAAGAGCTAATACAACACTCTCCATTCTCTTTACCAAAGGACTATTCATCTATTCCTTAATCTTATCATAAAGAGAATCTAATCTCATAACTTCCTACCTATAATACTCAATTTTCAAATCATTTTTCTCCTTTTCAACTGAGATTTTTTTCGGTGCGTCAGCACCCCTACTAACTACCCCAACTCTCCCTTGGGTACCCCTATCAAGGGAAAGGTCGCCTAAGGGATGCAACCCGGCCACGTATGTGGACGGGCGCAGCCCGCAATATTATAAAAGTATTCCCTATTATTTATATGTTCCATATATTTTTAACATGTTATCTACAAAATTTTAACATGTTATCTACAAAATTTTAACACATCATCCAATTCGATTCTTGACTTCTTTAATTACATAAACAGATTTAATTCCCCCTGTTGGCTCCTACTTCTTCATAAGATCATACTTAATTAAACCTAATTTTTCAAGAATATCCAAAATATCTTTTACGCGATAATTCGTACTATCACTTACCCCTATCCCAACAACTACTTTTATCTATTTTAATGTAATTTCATAACCCTTCCTACCATTTGCCCAAAAACGGCTAAATAAATAAACATAAATACTAATAGTACATTCATTTAAAGCAGACATCATCTTGCGCAAAGTTTCTTTTTCAATTAACATAGACATATCTTCCGGTAAAATAGTAAGTAAATAACGATCTTCTTCTTCAGTTAATAACCCCATTGAAATCAAAATCTTCGTTCTTTTTGAAGCAGTCTAACGAGTACAATCTAATTCTTCTCCTATTTTTGTAAAATTAGCATTTTTCTTCAAAACATACCTAGGATCGCCTCTTACCCCGCTCCACTCAGAATTTACCTAAAACCAAGCATAAACAATATCATTAAATCCTTTCACGGCAAGATACTCCTATTTATTTGGCATTTGTCGTGAATCTTTTTCAATTTTCAATTTAACCACCTCATTATCTTATGAAGATATGTGTTAATATATTAACATATATCACCCAAAGATGTTAATAAAATGTGTTAAAATTTTGGAGAAAGCTCACCTCTTGTTAAAATTTTAGAGAAATAGATGATGTGTTAAAAATTTGTAGTGTTAATAAAATATGTTAAAAATTTGTAGAGTGTCTGCGTTCTGGGAAAAAATTTCCCATCGCGCATTTTCCTTACCTTCCCCTTCTCACGACGTTAAATGCAATCGAATAAAACTACTTCAAAACCACCCTTGTGAATAACTTTGCAATACAACAAAAAATATCATATAATAATAACAGAAAATGAATCAAGAAAGGAAGTGCCTCTCACCATGAAAATCGAGTTCACCATTACCACACCCAAGGAAACCCGCAAGTTCACTCGTGAATATACCATGCCTACCCCGGAGTACGAGATTGCGGACGACGCCTATATGGCAGCTTTACGCTATCTCACTGAACACAACATGACAACCCTGGATGAACTTGACTACAACTATGAGGAGATTTCTGAGTAATGTATATTCCTAAGTATCGTGTGGTAGACGTCGTTGAGCTTGCTAAAGAGCTCGGCAACTATCATGTCGTCGCTGATGACAATGGCAAAGATGATCTCGTAGATGAACTTGACTCCTATCTTGGTTCCCCTTATGACTCATATGCGTTCGTACATAGAGAAGATCACATTCGCCATCCTGCCGACGATGATTGGGATGAAATCCCCGAATCCGTTAAAGAGGCTTACGACTACCTTATCACCATGTATGGATTCCAGCGTGGAGATTGCTTCCTGTGGTACTTCTCTGAATAACCGTGCGCCCTGGGAATTTTTTTCCCATTTCGCAGAAAGGACAAATAAACTAATGGGTGTTACAATCGTTCTCCTAATTCTCTCTTGCCTCTTGTTTTCCCTCGCATATATCATTGACAAGAAAACCTATCATTGTGACCTCTCAATGGCTCTCTTAAGTACAGCTGTTGTTCTTACAATCGTTACTCTCGCAGCAGCGCTTGTTCTTTTTGGAACTTTCATTACTGCGCCAAAAGAGCTTCTTTCCTATCAGGCAAAATCTGAAATGTATCAACAGGCAATAGATACTATCTCGCAAGAAACTTCTCCTGTTGATAAAAGTGCTCTTTACATTGAGATTATCAACCATAACGCAAAAGTTATCCAAGAACGCGGAAAAAGCGATTCTTTTTGGTTTAGAGGTTGGCACTCAAAACTCTGGCATGAAGTTCCTCTTGTCACTCTTCCTGGAGATATTAGCGAAAGCTAATATCTCCTTTATTTTTTATTAAAAATATTCTATAATATACTTAGAAACAATAAAGAAAGGAAGTATCAGTATGCCTTGGTTCAAAATTTACGCTGGTCTTGGCGGAGGTTTCGGTGGTGCAAGTTATGAAGGCACCTATGAGTTTTACTCACAGGACGAGGCTCTCGAATACGCGTATCAGGCTGCTATTGACTGCTATCAGTCTTATGAAGGCAATAATGGCATCCTTGGATGGGAAGAGTGCAAAGAGGCTTGCATCGAAGCTGGCTGGGGTGACGACGACGACACCGTAGATGACTACTATGGAGAAGAAATTGAAAGCTGGATCGACTATTATGTAGATCCTGCTACTGGTCCTGATGATACGGAGGAGTAAACTATGGTAGCTCCTTCGTT
>Ga0326511_10001110_pt1 | contig 22736 bp, 20 predicted proteins | sample 0_2496_0518_D_FD_203701 | JGI IMG/M metagenome (GOLD analysis project Ga0326511, IMG submission 203701) | Bovine rumen microbial communities from UC Davis, California, United States - 0_2496_0518 | ecosystem: Host-associated > Mammals > Digestive system > Stomach > Rumen | place: USA... | reverse complement strand
TTATTTATCAGGCTAAAAGCCTTAATCCTTCCGAAAGAATATTCTTTGCAGAATTGACATCTCTATCATGGATAGTTTGACATTTTGGACATACCCACTCCCGAACAGACAGAACCTTTGTTTCGGGATTAAGATAACCACAATATGAGCATAACTGACTGCTTGGAAAGAAAGTATCTGTTTTTTCGTATTTCATAAAATAAATATCACTCCCGCAAATCAACTTTTTAAATCAAAATTCATATATGACAATAATAATAAATCCACTGTTACTGTTGTGTTATTTTTTATCGCAAAATCCTATATATAATCAAAAAATACAAATTCAGTAAAATTCCTTGCATTAATGTAAAAAATATATTATTATATTTAAAGTAATCAGTTTATTTTAAGGAGGCACGAATATGGGATTATTTGACAAACTTCAGCAAAATCTCTCGCAGCAGGCAGTTACTGCAAACGAAACAAAACAGACTTTTACTTTCGCTGCACTGCCGGAAACTTTGGCTCAGCTTCAGGCACTGCCGGAATCAGCTCTCACTTCCCCCTATATGACAGCGGCACTCGCTGTATGCTCACTTTGCGTTTATGCCGTTGATAAACAAAACGGAGAAGAAATGCTTAACTTTCTCAGAGGGCCAAAAGGTCCCCTCAGCAACTATGATAAAAGCTTTTTAAAAGACAGATTTCTTGATCAGCAGTATGTACCTTTCTCTTATTTTGCCGGTGCAGTTCCATCAAATGACTATCGTCCGGATGAACCGTATCAGATAACGATTTTTGCCGATCCGTATACTTTCAGCAACGAAGGTTATGCAAAACTCAATATCAATTCGGGCGGAGCAGATAATCCACGTCAGATTGTTCTCCGCAGCAAAGGAGATAAATGGTATCTCTGGGATCAGTTCCTTATCGTCGGCATACGCAAACCTGCTTCACAAGATCCTTGGGCTTAACAAACAGGGCTGTCGCACTGCGTTTAATTTACGCTTGTGTGACAGCCCTTTGTATATAATGTTAACGATTTGATCATCAACTATTATAATCTTCCGGTATTGCATAAAAATAGTGAATATGTTATAATACAAAATAATAGATCAAAATGTATAATATGAGAACAGTAAAAAAATAAAAACTGTCTTTATTGTACATAAAAATTAAATGATCGGGAGGTTTAACAATAGAAAAAACGTTTGGTAACGAGAAGTGATTTTGATGGACTTGTGTGTGCCATGATACTGCGTGAACTTGATATCATAGATGATATTAAATTCGTACACCCGAAAGATGTACAGGATGGTAAAATTGAACTGTCAAAAAATGATATAACAACAAACCTGCCCTTTGATCCAAGAGTAGGACTTGCTTTCGATCACCATGAATCCGAAGTTGACAGGCTCAAATCTATTGAAACCGGCAGTGAACTTATTATAGAACCAGATGCACGAAGTGCAGCGAGAGTTGTATATAATTATTACGGCGGAAAAGAAAAGCTGCCCGGAATCACAGAAGAACTGATGGCTGCCGTTGATAAGGGAGACAGTGCTGATTTTACGGTTGATGAGATACTTAATCCGAAAGGATGGGTACTTCTTCACTATCTTATGGATCCTCGCATAGGTCTTGGAAGATTCCGCAATTTCCGTATATCAAACTATGAACTCATGATGCAGCTTATAGGCTTCTGTATGGATCATACCATAGATGAAATACTTGAACTTCCCGATGTAAAAGAACGTGTCGATCTGTATTTTGCACAGACAGAGCTTTTCAAAGAGCAGCTTCACAGGCTTGCACAGATACATGATAAGGTAATAGTTCTTGATCTCCGTAATGAAGAGGTAATTCATGCCGGAAACCGTTTTATGATATATGTTTTATATCCCCAGTGTCAGATATCAGTTCATGTTGCATGGGGATTCAAAAAGCAGAATACAGCAGTTATGATAGGTAAATCTATTGTAAACAAGGTTTCAGAAGTAGATATAGGAGAACTCTGCCTTGAATATGGCGGTGGAGGTCACAAAAACGCCGGCACTTGTCAGCTTGACAATGATAAAGTAGATGCAGCACTCCCGGATATTATTGCAGCTCTTAATAAGTAAGGCTTATATATTCATGTTTATAATAACACAAAAAACAACTGATGTATCACATTGATACATCAGCCGTTTTTGTTTGATTATTTAACTGTAACTTTGAAATTCTTAACTGTTACAAATCCGCCTGCATCTTTGATATATACTCTTGCTTCATAAGTTCCAGTTGAAGTCGGAGTGAATGATGCGGTAGTATTTGCAGAATTACGCTTGCCTATTGTTGTCCATTTGCTTGCAGAGGGTGCTTTATACTCATAGGTGTAGTAGAAAGGCTCTGTACCTCCGGTTGTAGCTGTTGTGATTGTTACCTTTGTTCCGGTTGTAACCTCAGCAGCACTTATTGTTGACTTATTCACAAGCAGCTCGCCTGTAACATTGACAGTGAATACAGAAGATTTTACAGTACCCTTACTGTCTTTTACAAGTACACGGGCTTTATATGTTCCGGCTACCTTTGGTGTGAAGTTTTCAGATTCTGCTGTGCCGTATTTCTCACCGAGTGTTATCCATGAAGTTTTGCCCGGTTTCTGATACTGATATGTGTAGTAATACGGCTCAGTGCCTCCTTCTGCCGCACCTGTGAGGATTATTTTTGTTCCGCAGGTGACATCCGTTGCGTTTATTGTAGATTTGCTTGCATAGACAACAGGTGCAGTTACTGTAAGAGCAAATTTCTTTGCAACTGATTTTCCTGTACTGTCCTTAACACTTATAAGCACATCATAAGTTCCTGCCTGTGTGGGTTTGAATGTAGCTGTGCTTTCTGTGCCAAATTTTGTGCCGATCACTTTCCAGCTTGTTGCAGTATTGAGCTTATACATAAATGCGTATGTATAGGGGGCTGTTCCTCCGATTGCTTTTGCAGTGATATTTACTGTATCATTTACTTTTGCAGTTTCTGAGCTTATTGTCGATTCGTTTATCAGAGTTCCTGTTTCAATAAAAGTAATACCGTTTTCCCTTGCGTATTTTTCGGCTGCTGTACCGGGTTTGCCACAGATATAAATATCCTTGTATTTTTCTATATTTCCTGTTTCCTCATTAAAATAATATCCGAATGCGTTGTCTCCGATATAAGTAACCGTTTCGGGAATCGTTATGGATCTAAGATTATTACAGTTCAGGAATGCCATCAGGTCTATGCCCTCAAGTCCCTGTGGGAGTGTCAGCGAGCGGAGATCTACCATATTCATAAATGCTGTAACGGCAATGGATCTTGTACCTTCACGGACATTTAATTCCTTTATCTGAGAATAATTATCCTTGAATGTACACAATATACTTCCGATATATACTCCGCCATCAGGCTGATCGTTAAGCCATGCGGTTCCGGCAAATGCGTTGCTGCCGATTTGTTCAAGCTTCTCCGGGAAAACTATATCCCTCAATGACGTACATCCGCTGAAAGTAAACGGACCTATTCCAGTAATATTTTTCGGCAGAACAATACTCTCAAGTGATGTGCAGTCCCAGAACTGACCGCCGCTGTTATATTCATTCCACTGAGTCATATCTTCGGGCAGCCTTACATTTTCAAGAGATGTACAACCTTCGAAGGCACATGCATCTATGGTCTGAATGCCGTCACAGAGATAAACACTTTTCAGTAATGTAGATCTGCTAAACGCAAATTCTCCTATTGTTTTTACATTGCTGCGGATATAAACGCCGGTTATATCACTATTTTCAAAAGCCCTGGGAGCTATTTCAGTTACAGTTTTTCCGCCTATGCACATTGGTATGATTATATTTTTCGGCTCTCCATGATATCCGGTTATGATAACATTATTTTCGCTTGTCTCATAATCATAAGGACAATCCTGTACAATATCAAACGGAATATCATTATTGTCCGCATAAATGTGTGCAGCAGAATTTCCGCTTCCGCTGAGTACAAAGCCGTCTACAAGCTTCTTTGTCCAGTCCGGAACACCTTCGTCATAGCCTACCGAATAATCCCCTATTTCTTTTGTTGCTGCCGGTATTTTCAGATTTTTCAGAGCCGGACAGCGGTAAAAGGCATGACCTTCTATTTTCTCAACGGTTTCGGGAATATTAAAATGCTCCAGTGACGGACATTCTGCGGCAAGACAACTTGATATTACTTTGAGATTGGACGGGAGAGTAACATTTTTCAGATTATCGCAGCAGGCAATTGCCGATTCGCCGATAGTCTTTACACTTTGCGGAAAGTTTATTGTTTCGATTGATTTACAATGCCAGAATGCATAATTGTTTACTTCCTTTATCCCGTTATGCATATTTATTTCCGTAAGTGAATCATTGAATTCAAGTACACGATCGGGAACATAATCTATACCTGAAGGAAAAGTAAATTCTTTCAGTTTGGTACAGTAGGAAAAAGCGGCTTCTCCCATTCCTGAAATTCCGTCAGGCAGAGAGATACTTTCAAGGTTTTCACAGAATGCAAACGCATTTTCGCCTATGCTGCAAACGGTGGACGGTACAAAAATCTCCTCCAGCTGTCGGCAGTACATAAATGCACCTTTGTCTATAACCTGCACTCCCGCCGGAATAATGATTCCCTTAATATTTTTGTTGTAAAAGGCATTCCAGCCAATGCTTACAACATCAAAGCCCTCTATTTTCGGAGGAATTATAAGGTATTCTTCATCACCGTAATAGCCTATGATGTTCATAGTATTGTTTTCTTCATGCGGGTCGAGCATAAGAAGCTGGGTATCGTAAACATATTTGCTGTCATGTTCCTGCTGCTCAGAATTATCAGTTCCGGCAGCGGATACTTCCTGCACCGGAACAGTACATACAGATGAGCCGAGCATCAATGCACTAAGCAGGAATATCAGACTCTTTTTCATAATAAAACCTCCTGTTCTGTTTTTTGACATATCGGAATGTTTTATACATATTATAATTTTGTATGATGACACTTTTATGTATAGTATATTAACATAAAAAATGTTTGTCGTCAATATATTTTATGAATAATAACTTATTTTTGGGGTGATGTCAGTAATATATAATCTTGGATAGGGAGCTTATTTTATGAATAGAAATGACCCCGCACTGTATACTGACAGTACGAGGTCATTTTATAATAATTATCGTTTTACAATTTTCTTCCTGATATGCTCCAGTCGGTTAAGTGCCTCAGAAAGTGTTTCATTTTTCTTTGCAAAATGCAGCCTGATCAGATGGTTCACATCCTCACGGAAGAAACTTGAACCCGGCACTGCACCTACGCCAACATCTCTTGCAAGAACTTCACAGAATTCAAGATCGCTTTTGTAACCAAATTCTGAAATATCAAGAAGAATATAATATGCTCCCTGAGGAACAGTATGTACAACACCTATATCATCAAGACCTTTCAGGAACAGGTCACGCTTTTCAGTGTATTTTGCCTGCAAGTCCCTATAATAATCATCACCAAACCGAAGTCCTTTTACAGCTGCCTCCTGCAAAGGTGCTGCTGCACCAACCGTCAGAAAGTCATGCACTTTCTTCGCAACTTCAATAATATGCTTAGGAGCAATTATATATCCCAGACGCCAGCCGGTTATGGAATAGGTTTTTGAAAGAGATGAACATGAAATAGTTCTTTCCCACATTCCGGGGAGAGATGCAAAATATGTGTGCTTATACGGTTCATAGACGATATGCTCATATACCTCATCAGTAATGACGAAGGTATCGTATTTCTGTGCAAGATCAGCAATGATTTTCAATTCATCATAGGTGAAAACCTTACCGCAGGGATTGGACGGGTTGCAAAGTATCAGAGCTTTCGGATTCTGTTTGAAAGCCGCCTCCAGTTCATCAACATTGAAATTGAACTCCGGAGGATAAAGCGGAACATAGATCGGTTCTGCACCGGAAAGAATTGTATCCGCACCGTAATTTTCGTAGAACGGTGAAAATACAACAACCTTATCCCCCGGATTCGTTACCGTCATCATAGCAGCCATCATTGCTTCCGTACTGCCGCAGGTAACGACTATCTCTCCATTTGGATCTATATTTCTGCCCATTAGTTTTGACTGCTTTTCTGCAAGAGCCTCACGAAAATTCTGTGCACCCCAAGTTATCGAATACTGGTGGAAATCTTCCCTTGTTACCTCTGCAAGTCTCTCAAGCAGCTCACGGGGAGGTTCAAAGTCGGGGAATCCCTGAGAAAGATTGACCGCACCATATTGATTTGAAATGCGTGTCATTCGTCTGATAACTGAATCTGTAAAGCCTTCTGTTCTTTTAGAAAGTGTTGGCATAGTATCTGCCTCCGATTGATAATTTTATTTTTTAAGGCTGTCCGAAAACCGCAAGACCTTCAGACAGCCCCTATTTATTATATTAAGATCATATGTTATAATCAAGATTTCTTTCGTCAATAACTCTCTTTGACTTATGCTCGGAACGTGTATTCAGTCCTCCGTCAGGGTGTACAACAACTCTTGCAGGCTTAACACCGATACGGGCTTTGAGTGCTGCTGTAACCTCTGCTGCTACTTCATCATCAGAATTTGGATTATCAGCAGATTTTTCAATCTCAACAGCATACTTGTTGGTAAAATCCTTCTCAAAGATACGGATAAGATATTCGCCGGTAATGCCCTTATGCTCACGGACAACAGCTTCAATATCGCTCGGGAATACATTAACTGCCGAAACAATAAACATATCATCCTTTCTGCCGAGAATATGTATTCTTCCGTGAGTTCTTCCGCAGGAGCACTTTGTGGTGTCAATTCGTCCAATATCACCTGTACGGAAACGGATAAGCGGACGTGCGTGCTTTCTGAGAGTAGTGAATACCAGCTCGCCTACCTGACCGGGTTCGAGAACCTCTCCGGTATGTATGTCAACAGTTTCAACAAGAATATGATTTTCTGCAATATGAAGTCCGTCCTTTGCTTCGCACATTGCTGCACATGCTCCGAATATATCGGACAATCCGTAGAAATCATATACCTCCGCACCCCAAATATCCTCTATTGCCTTTCTCGTAGCGTCGATAGAACCGCCAAGCTCACCGGCAACGATAATTTTCTTGATATTAAGGTCTTTTTTAGGATCAATGCCGCTTTTCAGTGCTTTTTCACCAAGCTGCCATGCATATGACGGTGAAGTCCAGATAACTGTTGGTTGATAGGTTTTAAGAACGAACAGCAGTCTTTCGCTCGGAAGAGTACCTCCCCATATGCAGAGTGCACCTAAATTCTGTGCACCTATTACATCAGGGCCGCCTACATAAAGTGAGAAGTTCAGTGCGTGTACATATCTGTCATTCGGACGCATACCAATCTGCCAGAACCAGCGGCTTTCCGTATCCTGAAATTCGTCAAAATCCTTTTTGGTGAAAGGGCTCATGGTAGGAACGCCTGTTGAACCTGATGAGGTGGAAATAAATACAACATCCTCCTCCGGCACTGCTGCCAGCTCACCAAGGAATGAACCAACACCCTGAGTATCACGCTGTGTTGTTTTATTGATAAACGGAAACTTCTGAATATCCTTAAGTGTCTTAATATCCTCGGGCTTTACTCCGGCTTCGTCAAAGGAACGTTTATAATATGGTGCATGATCGTATGCGAATTTTACGATCTCCTGAAGGTCAGCAAGCTGCCTTTTTTCCAATTCTTCACGAGGGAGCGTTTCAAGCTCCTCGTCCCAGTATTTATTGTTTATATCTCTGCTCATTGTAGCTTTCTCCTTTTCACTTGAAATTCTTATGTATATATTCCCATTTTGCATCACGGGACTGCTTTATTATCTCTATATCCTCGTCTGTAAGGTGTCTGAAACGGGCCTGCTTTCTGAGATAATCCTCAACACTTGAAAACTCCTTCGGATCATGGTTCAGCGTAAAGCTGCCGTTTTCGTATTCGGCAAGATACCACAGTCCGCAGTCAACAACTTCCTTTGCAGCTTCTACTGTTTCATCCGTTTTTATTCCCCAGCCCGTCGGGCATGGGGCTAAAATGTGGATATACTTTGTGCCTTTTATGCTTTTGGCTTTTTCCACTTTACGCATGAAATCGTTTATATAACCAACGCTTGCTGTTGCTGCATAAGGAATCCCGTGAGCTGCTACGATCTCAAACATATTCTTTTTCTGTCTGAGGTTGCCATGAATATTCTTTCCGGCAGGTGTAGTTGTTGTCCTTGCACCGAAAGGCGTCAGGGAGCTTTTTTGAATGCCTGTGTTCATGTAGGCTTCATTATCGTAGCAGATATAGAGAATATCATCATTCCTGTCTATTGCTCCGGACAGTGCCTGCAAACCAATATCCGCAGTACCTCCGTCACCGGCAAAGCCCACAGCATGGAAATTCGTTATTCCCTGTGCCCGCAGTCCTGCCTCAACGCCTGTCAGCATAGAAGCTGTTCCGGCAAAGGTAGAAATAATGGCATTATTGCCGAAACAAAGCTGTGGAAAGTTAAATCCGACTGCTGACATACAGCCTGCCGGAACAACGGCTATTGACCTCTCTCCAAGCACTTTAAGTGCTATTCTGACTGCCAGACTGCCGCCGCAGCCTGCACATGCCTTATGCCCGTAGAAAAATTCTGTTTCGTTGAGTGTTTTTGCTGTGACCGCCATTTATCTCACCTCAATTCCAAGAAACTTAACGGCTGATTTTTTCTGTTTCAGTTCTTCAAATATTCCTTCGATCTCCTCAGCCGAAATGTTTTTCCCGCCGAGACCGCCGATATAATCTGAGGTCGGAATGCTTATCCCCGCTTTTTGCAGAGCGGAATTCACATTAGTATAGACTGTGCCCTCATTACCGAAGGAAATATCCTTTTCCAGAACAGCTACAGCTTTTGCATTTTTTACTGCCGCTGCTATTTCGTCATTCGGAAAAGGACGCATATATCTTATCCTTAAAAGACCTACTTTTTCGCCCTGTTCTCTGAGCCTGTCAACGATCTCACGGGCAAGTCCGGAAATGCTGCCAAGAGTTATCAGAATATAGTCGGCATCATCTGTTTTAAAGCTTTCGGTAAGCCCTGTATATTTTCTGCCGAAAATACTTTCAAACTTACTTTCCGCCTCTGCAACTACATTTCTGACATTGAGTAACCCTGAATGCTCCTTATATTTAAAGAATGTATTTGTGTCGGGACCTGCAGAAAAGCCAAGGTTTTTCGGATTGCTCAGCGACAGTTTGTTTTCCGTTTCAAACGGAGGTAAAAACTCATCCGCCTGCTCCGCTGTCGGAACATCAACTACTTCATAGGTATGAGTAAGAACAAATCCGTCAAGATTTGCCATAAATGGTGTGCTGACGTTCTTGTGTTCAGCTATGTAAAAGCTCATAAGAGCAATATCAAGAGCCTCCTGTGCATTTTCTGCATACGCCTGTATCCATCCGCTGTCAAGTTGAGAAAGTGAATCCCTCTGATCGCCGTAAATATTCCACGGGAGAGCTGTTGAACGGTTTGCGTTCATCATAACAATGGGGAATCTGCCACCTGCCGCATATGGCAGACATTCTGCCATATACAAAAGCCCTTGTGATGAAGTCGCTGTAAATGCTCTTGCACCGACTGATGATGCACCCATGGCACATGACAGTGCCGAATGTTCGCTTTCTACATGGATAAATTCAGATCTCAGACTTCCGTCCTCAACAAATTCCGAAAGCTTTTCCACAACTATAGTCTGTGGGGTAATAGGATAGGCAGAAATAACATGGGGACGGGCCAGCCGCACACCATAGGCGAAGGCTTCGTTACCTGATAAAAACTTTCTTGCCATTACTTTTCCGCCTCCAGTTCTATTGCACCGATCCGGCATATCTTTTTGCAGATACCGCAGCCTTTGCAAAAATCATAGTCTATCTGAACTTTGCCGTCCTTTTGATAAATAACTCCGTCCGGACAATAAAGATAACAATTCAGACAGCCGACACATTTTGCTGTGTCTATCACAGGCCGGACATTTCTCCAGCCTGCATTTTTTGTCACTAAATAGCCGGCTTCATAGGAGGTGTTTTCGGGAATATCCTCAAAGCTTGTGGGGACTTTATCTCTCAGATACGGTTTCATTTTCCGACCTCCTCATAAGCCGCCTTTACAGCAGCTATATTTTTTTCGTGAAGTCTCGGCGGCATTGACTGTTTAACAGCCTCTGTCAGATCAGCAAGGGAGATGAATCCTGAAACAGCAGCCAATGCACCAAGGAGTATCGTATTCGTAATCGGCAGACCAAGATATTTTTCTGCAATACTGTCTCCATCAATTGTAATAACTCTTTCGTCGTTGATTTCTTTTTTGGTATTCAGAAGTATTTTTCCGTCAGGCTTTAGTTCATCAAATACCTGCTTATTAAAAAGCGTATCATCAAGAAAAATACTGTAATCAGCCCTTGAAATTTCGCTGCGGTTCCCGATGGGCTTTTCGTCAAGCTTTGTAAAAGCCCTGATCGGAGCACCTCTGCGTTCGGGCCCGAATGACGGAAAAGCAAGAACAAAGGTATTTTCTCTGTGGGAATATGCTTCGCCTAAAAGTCTTGCGGCGGTGAAAGCACCCTGACCTCCTCTGCCGTGCCATATTATTTCTTTCATCCCTGCACCTCCGTCACTGCTTCCAGCGAAGCAGAAATTTCTGTATCCTGTTGAATATAAACGAAATGAATACGATTACAATTCCGACAACGATAAGTCCAACTATTGTTCTTGTATAATCTCCGAAATCGGAGTAATTCTTTATATAATATCCAAGACCGCTTTGTGCACCTATCATTTCGGCAGATGTCAGGAGTACGAATGAAACTGTAAGTCCCTGATTGCATCCGATAAATATCTGCTGGAGGGATGCCGGAAGTATTACCGAGAACATCATTGTAAATCTTCCGACATTCAGCACCTTTGCGGAATCTATGGTCTTTTTCTCAACATTCATAACACCGCTCATAGTTCCGGCAAGCACCGGCCAGAAGGTAGCAAGAAAGATAACGAATACAGACACACTGCGGAAGGTTGGCAGAAGTGCTATTCCATAAGGTATGTATACAATTGGCGGTATCGCACCCAAAAACTTTGATATATAGGTTGCCGCACTTCCCAGCCTTGCACTCCAGCCGAGAAACAGTCCAAGAGGTATTGCAACAACAATTGCTAACAAATAGCCTTGCAGAATGATACCTATGGAGCTTTGTATATTAGTAAGTATCTTGTCATAGTCGCCGATAAACTGCCATAACACCTTTCCCGGAGGTGGAAACAATGCCGCTTTCAGAACATTGAATTTAGCCGTTGCCAGTGTCCATGCTATCAGAAGACCATAAATGAAAGCTACAATATCAACAAAGAGATTCAGGCTTGCCGGCTTTTTGATAAGTGCTGAAAGAACAAGGGTAAACACCTCAACGCCGACTGCGAACCATATTGCATATGAAGAATATGTTTCTGTGGTAAGCTGATCGGGTAAAAACTGTATCAGAATCAGTACAGCAAACAGTGCATGAACCACTCTGAAATATCTGCGGAAAAATTCTGTTCTGATCTTTGATGATTTTTTTTCAATATCTATTTCCGGTGCGGCAATTGTTTTTGTTTGTATATTCATTACAGCACAACCTCCTCGCCGCCAATCTTGCTTACAATGTCGCTGTAGAACATCGCAAGCAATTCATTTCTGAATTTATTGTATTCCTTTGTTTGAACAAGCTCTATGCGGTTTCTCGGGCGGTCAAAGGGAACTTTTATCTCACGATAAACACGTCCGGGATTCGCCGTCATCATCACGATCTTATCCGAAAGAAATATTGCCTCGTCAATATCATGGGTGACAAATACGACTGTCTTTCTTGGTGTAGCATTTTCCCATAGTTCAAGAAGAAGCTCCTGCAAAATGGTTCGGTTCTTAGCGTCTATTGCTCCGAAAGGCTCATCCATAAGAAGAATATCCGTATCCATTGCCAACGCCCGTGCTATTGCAACACGCTGCTGCATTCCGCCGGAAAGCTGAGACGGATATTTATTTTTGAACTGTTCAAGCCCGACCTTCTGGAGAAATTCGTCAGCAAGCTGATAGCGTTCTGCCCTGCTTGCAGTCTTATTGACCTGCTTAATGCCGAAGGCAACATTCTTCCTTGCTGTCATCCAGGGGAACAGGGAGTAGTGCTGAAATACAACACCTCTGTCAGAGCCTGTTCCGGTAACAGGCTCACCGTTTATCAGTATTTCTCCCTCTGTGGGACTGTTGATACCTTCAAGTATACTCAGAAGTGTGCTTTTGCCACATCCGCTGGAGCCTATCACGCTGACAAACTCGCCTTCCTCTATGGAGAAGCTGACATTTTTCAGTGCAGTAAAGCTCTTTTTCTTTTCAGTATAATTGACTGTCAGATTATTGATCTCTATCTTGCTCATTTTTATCATCTCTTCTTTTTTCACCGGAGCAGATTTTTCATTTCATAAATACAATTTATTCAAACTCGTCAAAGTGTTTTTTGAGCTCGGCATATACTTTATCATCAGGATTTTCGCTGATAAGGCTTTCAAGTGCATTTTTATAAATATCTGTATTATAGAGCTTGTCAATGTCGTAATCCTCTGTATAGCCAAGCTCAACAATTGATTTTTTGAGGGCAGCTGTACCCTGCTTGTCAGGGTCAGGAACAGATGTACCATAACCGCCATATATTTCAGTTTTTATAAGATCTTCTTCTATGTCAATGTACTTCTTTACATCTTTGATAGTCTGCTCCTGATCTTCCTGTGTGAATTTATATGCCTTGATAAGTGCTCTTTCAAATGCCTGATAGGAATTTGGATATTTGCTAAGTGCCGCTGTAGAAGCAACCTGACGGCAGCAGGGCTGATTTTCAAGAAGCGGTTCCTCTGAGCAGCGATAAACTATCTTATAGCCTTGGCTTTCGGCAAGTGAGGTATAGGGTGAATATGCTGATACAGCATCAATACTGTCATTCTGTAGTGCATTGTAAGCGTCTTTCTGACTATCAAAATAAACTATATTTACCTTGTCAGCACCTTCGCCGATTTCAATTCCCTTATCCTTCAGAAGTATCTGGAGTTCGGCATCCTGTACACTATTTTTAACAGAAGCAACATTTCTGCCCTTGAGGATGCTTACATCCCATTTATCAAGACCTTCAACAAACTGGGGCTTTATAACATAGCCATGACCGTTTGTCATTGCTCCGCCAAAGATCGTCAGGTCATGTCCCTTACTCTGAAAGGTAATAGACGGCACAGAACCGATAAATGCAACATCCAGCTTATCAGATTCAAGACCGGTGGAAAGCTCCGCAGCCGATGAAAATAGTGTAAGAGTCACATCAAGTCCTTCTTCTTCAAAATAGCCTTCCTCTTTTGCAACAAAGCCTAAAAGGTGAGCAGTTGAATTGAGGTGTCCTAAATTAAAACTTGTCTTTTCAAGTGAAGTTTTCTGATTCTCCGTTGACGAATTTGCAGCCGATGCAGATTTACTGCCTTCAACTAATGCATTATCATCAGGTGTGTTACAGCCTGCAAGAGCTGTCAGTGCAAGTATTGCTGCAATGACAGCAGCAGTTATTTTTGTTTTTGTATTAGTATTCATCATTATCTTTCCTTTCTCTTTTTGTTTTTTATTCTCCGTCACAGCAGTCGGGAACAGAAGAATTTTCCTCGCTCTTATTCCCGCAGCAGTCAGAATCTTTCTTTTCTTCATGGCAACAGCTTTTTTCACTGCTTTCATCTGAATTGTATGTTTTCCGTGATACCGTTGTACATCCCGTCAAGACAGTTGCACTAATTACTGCAGCAAACAGCAGTACCGTTATTTTTCTATGCTTCATGTCTTTTTTCCTTTCTATGTGATAATATTCTTGATTTGAAATGTACGGCATCAAGACTTGTACCGAGTACTATAAACAATCCAGCACCGACACCTGCCTGAACGAGATTCGGAAGTATCTCTGCTACCGCTGCTGCTGTATCATACAGCAAAGAATTTGCCACAAAATAACCGCCTATCGTTACTATCGTTGTGGGTATCAGCATAAGTAAATTTGGCAGACTTATTATCTTTTGAAGCTTGGGACTGTTCTTCAAAGCAAGCTTTATAAGGAAGAACGGCAGGACATTCAGTGCTTTTATGATTGCTGTCGGTATTGCCCATTGTGGATATCCTGCAAGCAGATCAGCAAGCCCTCCGCCAACAGCGGCTGCCGCAAAACCCAGTGACCCGGGCAGAACGCTTGCCGCAAGGTATATCATGCTGTCACCTGCGTGTGCATAACCAAGCGGAGCAGGTATCTTTATGTACGCTGTTGTTACAGTGATCAAAGCAGCAAACATTGCTGTTATTGCAGCATATTTTATGTTTTCACTGCTTATTCTGTTTGACGTTTTATTACTCATTTTTTATTCCTCCTTAAAATTGGCAGTAAAAAGGGAAGCCATTGCTGACTTCCTACAGTGAATTCAGATAAACACAGCATCACATTCGGAAAGTGCAGCAAGCCTTGACACAGAAAACCGCTTCCTGAGTCATACACATACAGCTATTCATAAACATTGTCATTACAGTTGTCTTTGTCATGGCATTTAGCTCCTTTCTGTTTGATGTGTTTATTATATCATCTGTCTTTTCATTTGTCTAATATCCGATAGGTATTATAGGTAATAGGTTCAACCTATTACCCGTTCAGTATTTCCATAGCATTTTTCCATGCGATCTGCTCACGTTCATTATTGCTTAAATCAAGTTTCAAAAAGCTTGCTGCTTCTTTTTGAGGATCCCACAAAGGAAAATCAGTGCCGAAAAGTATCCTGTCTGCACCGTAGCCGTGTATGTACCTGACCACCTTTTCAGGCGGCAAAAACATCATTGTGCTCGAGATGTCAAGAAAACAATCCGTATCTCGCAAAATTTCAAATGCCTGCTCAAAAAGTGACCATCCTCCAAGATGTGCCGCTATTATCTGCAAATGAGGAAAGTTATTGATCACATTTTTAAGGCGGCGTGGATGTGAATAGTCAAACCGCTTATCTCCGCAGTGCACAAGAAGAGGAATTCTGCCCTGAATATAGTCAAAAACTTCAAAAAGACGATCATCATCTGTATTGAATTGCTGCGTATCAGGGTGGAGTTTTATTCCCTTTAATCCAAGACTTATTATACGTTCTGTTTCTTCGATAAGATCATCACATTCAGGATGAAGTGTTCCGAAGCCATAAAACTCCTTGTGTGCTCTGACCTCCTCAGCAGTAAATTCATTTATATGATGCACCTGATCGGGCTTTGTTGCTACCGGCAACAATACAAAGCCTGAAACTCCTGCCGCCTTGCCGGAAGACAGAAGCTCCTGTGATGTGCCGCTGTATGCCGGAGTAATATTATAAAAATCTCCTGTTGCCTGAGAAGCTTTTTCCGCTATCTTATCAGGATATATATGTGCATGAAAGTCAATTATTTTCATCTTGTACTCCCAGATATTTCTTCAATTCTTCAACATACATTTTTCCTACTCTGCTGAGGTGTATATTTTTCTTTGTGATATAGCCTATTTTCATTTTGCTGCCGGGATGTTCGCTGTCCGGCTCAAAGGGAATAGCCGCAAAGTCACTTCCGTTGAGTTCCTCGCAGATAATTCCCGAACACAGTGTATAGCCGTTCAGCCCGATCATGAGATTAAGCATAGTTGCTCTGTCGCTTGCCTTTATAGTACGGGGATACTGATGATTGCTGAGTATTTCCTCATCAAAGTACATAGAACCGCTGCCGCCCTGCTCAAAGGACAGACTCGGATATTCTATCAGTTCATCAAAGCGTATGCTTTTATTATGTGCAAGCGGATGTCCCTTCCACAGATAAACATATGCGTCACAGGTGATAAGCTCATGAAAGTCCAGTTTGTTTGTCCTGAACAGCTTTGTAAGTATCGGAGAGTTGAAATCACTCAGATACAATATGCCTATCTCACTTTTCAGAGTGCTAACATCATCAATCACTTTCTGTGTGCGTACTTCTCTTATAGCGAATTCATATTCATCCGTACTCAGCTGCTTGACAAGCTCTACGAAGCTCTTTACGGCAAAGGAATAATGCTGTGTTGAAACAGCAAATTTCTTCTTTAATGCAGTATTATCTTTGTATCTGTCGGCTATCACCTCATACTGACGGTAAAGCTCCCGGGCATATGAAATGAATTCCGTTCCGTCGCCTGTAAGTGTCACACCTTTTCCGCTTCGGTAAAATATTGTTATTCCAAGCTCCTTCTCAAGCTCTCTTACAGCCTCTGTCAGTGAGGGCTGTGAAATATACAGCACCTCACTCGCCTTATTGAAAGACCCCTGTTCTGAAATGGTTATTGCGTAATGTATCTGTTGTAAAGTCATAATACACCTTTATTCATATATATTTTTTGTAAAATAACGGTCTCCTCTATCAGGAAAAATAATCACTATATTTCCTCTTGCACCGTTTGCTATAAGTTTTTTGGCTGCTGCAAGTGCAGCACCTGATGAAGATCCGGCAAATATTCCCTCTGATTTCGCAAGTTCCCTTGTACTTTTGAACGCTTCACTGTCTGTTATTTTTATGACCTTATCCACAAGGGACATATCCATGGTATCTGCAATAAAATCGTTGCCGATACCCTCAATATCATAATCACTGTGCTCGCCTCCGCCCATAGTGGAACCGACAGGATCAGCAAGCACTCCAATGACGCTGCTGTTTTTTTCTTTCAGGTATTTCACAACGCCTGAATATGTACCGCCGCTGCCTGCTCCTGCCACAAGATAATCAATATTGCCGCCAAGATCATTATATATTTCTTTTCCTGTTGTTTCATAGTGTGCAAGCGGATTAGCAGGATTTTTGAACTGTTCAAGGGTCACTGCATCGGGAATAGTGCTGCGTATTTCCTCTGCTTTTTTCCATGCACCCAGCATTCCGCTCTCACGGGGAGTATTGATTATCCTTGCACCAAGAGCACGGAGAAGCGTCTGTTTTTCCTGCGAAAACTTTGTCGGCACAACAAAGATGATCTGATAACCTCTGTTAAGTGCTGCAAAAGCAATACCGAGACCTGTGTTTCCGGCGGTTGCTTCTACAATAACACTGCCTTTTTTCAGTATACCTTTTCTCTCGGCATCTTCTATCATATATTTCCCTATTCTGTCCTTGACGCTGCCGGAAGGATTATAAAGCTCTAATTTTGCGTAAAGTTTTACACCATCAGGAAGATCAAGATGATTAAGTCTTACAAGCGGAGTATTTCCAATAAGTTCCCGCATATCTTCATAAAGTGCCATAATTAACCCTCGCTTTCTGCAATAGCCTGTGCGAGATCGGCAAGAATATCGTCAATATTTTCGATTCCTATTGAAAGTCTGATAAGACCGTCTGTTATGCCCACCTTCTGACGCACTTCATAAGGAATGGAAGCGTGTGTCATACTTGCCGGATGGCAAACAAGACTCTCCACTCCGCCAAGACTTTCAGCAAGGGATATAAGTTTGAGTGATTTGAAGAATTTTTTTATATCGTAGTTTTCATACAGTTCAAAGGAGATCATAACACCACCGTTTTTTGCTTGTCTTTTATTTATATCATAGCCCTGTGCATCAGGCAGTCCGGGATAATATACTTTTTTTACTGCCTTATGTTCACTAAGAAATTTTGCTGCCTTTTCCGCATTTTCAACATGACGGTCAAGACGAACCCCAAGTGTTTTAATTCCTCTGATAAGCAAAAAACTGTCAAATGGGCCAAGAACTCCACCAGTTGAATTCTGGATAAATGCTATCTGACGAGCAAGCTTGTCATCATTAACAACAACCAGCCCTGCCACAACATCACTATGACCGCCAAGATATTTTGTTGCACTGTGAATAACAATGTCTGCCCCAAGTTCAAGCGGTCTTTGCAGATATGGTGTCATAAAGGTATTGTCAACGATAGAAAAAATGTCATACTTTGCAGCAAGCCTTGAAACTGCACCGATGTCTGTCACGGTAAGCAGGGGATTAGCAGGACTTTCAATCAATATTGCCTTTACATCAGGTGTTATTTTTGTTTCAAGCTCCTCAATGTTTGTTGTGTCTTCGATAGAATAGCCAATACCGAAATGATTGAAAACCTTATCCAACACACGGAAAGTACCTCCGTAAACATTGCTTGAAATAATGATCTTATCTCCTGTGTGGAAAAGACTGAGTACGGCTGTAATAGCCGCCATGCCTGATGCAAATGCAAAGCCTGCCTTTCCTCCTTCCAGCTCTGCGATAAGTGCTTCGAGTGCCGCACGGGTAGGATTACCTGTACGGGAATATTCCCACTTCGGCGTTTCTCCGATACCGCTTTGTTCGTATGTAGATGTCTGATAGATAGGCACATTGACTGCCTTTGTATATTCGTCTCCGTAAATGCCCCCGTGAATAAGAGCTGATTCGATATTTTTATACGTTGACATAATGATTATTCCTCCTGTTATTTATGAATCAAAAAAATGCTGTCCGTCATCTGTGACAAGACGTTCTGTTTTCGGATAATTGAAAATATCTTTGTTTTTTGAATTTGCTTCAAGATAATCTGCAAATCTTTTTGCATACCATTTTGCCATTCCGAGATTGTGCATCAGGTAATTGCCGCAGTTTTCCGGTGATGTACCGGGAACACTCTGATAAGTTTGTACCTCTCTGAAAGCTCTGAGTATAAGCTTATATATCTCCTGTGGAGAACGGCTGCCTTTGAGTATCAGATAAAAGCCTGTCAGACATCCCATCGGCCCCCAGTAGATGATCTCATCCTTCCATTCGCTGTCATTTCGCAGAAAAGTCGCTATAATATGCTCCAGTGAATGCATTGCCGCCGCATCTATTGCGGGTTCTTTGTTTGGTTTTGTAAGCCTTATATCGTAGGTCGTGATAATACTGTCACCGACTGTATCCGTCCGGCTTGTAAAAATTCCGGGGATAATATATCTATGATCGACTGAAAAGCTTGCTATAAGTTTCATCAAACCGCCTCCTTACGATAATGGTCAATATATCTTTTAAGTTCAGATGCAAGATCGGTCTTTTCCCACGGCAGGTCAATATCTGTTCTGCCGAAATGTCCGTAGGAGGCTGTCTGTGCATAAATAGGTCTTTTCAGAGCAAATCTTTCAATTATGCCTGCGGGTCTTAGATCGATTGTATTTTCAACTGCCTGTCTGATAAGATCATCGGATGCCCTGCCCGTACCAAAAGTATTGACAAGTACAGACACCGGTGAAGCAACGCCTATCGCATAGGCAAGCTGTATTTCAGCCCTATCCGCAATTCCTGCAGCAACAATATTTTTTGCAATATATCTTGCGGCATAGGCTGCACTTCTGTCAACCTTTGTAGGATCTTTGCCGGAAAATGCTCCTCCGCCGTGAGCCGCTGCTCCGCCGTAGGTATCAACAATGATTTTTCTGCCGGTCAGTCCGCTGTCACCTACAGGGCCGCCGATAACAAATCTTCCGGTAGGATTTATCAGTATTTTGTAATCATCATTTTTCCACTTTTTCGGAAGTGTGGGACGGATAACATATTTGATCAGGTCAGTTTTGATCTGCTCCTGTGTTATATCCGGATCATGCTGCGTTGAAATAAGAATAGTATCGATTCCGACAGGCTTTCCATTTTCATATTTAACTGAAACCTGTGTTTTCCCATCAGGTCTGAGATAGGAAAGAGTACCGTTTTCCCTTACCTCAGTAAGCTTTCGTGAAAGCTTATGTGCAAGTGAAATCGCAATCGGCATAAGTTCCTCCGTTTCATTGACAGCATAGCCGAACATCATTCCCTGATCCCCTGCACCTATATCTGCTTTATTTTCACCTCTGTGTTCAAGTGCATCGTCAACACCCTGTGCGATATCGGGCGACTGTTTATCAATGAGCTGAATTATTTCTGCGGAATGACCGTCAAAACCAAGCTCCGCACGGTTATATCCGATATTGTTGATGGTATCTCTGACTGTCTTTTCAATATCGACAATTCCTTTGGAGGAAACCTCACCGGCAAGAACGACAGTATTGTTTTTTACCAACGTTTCAATGGCAACACGGGAATTTTTATCTTCTCTCAGGAAAGCATCAAGTATTGCATCCGAGATCATATCGCAGACCTTGTCGGGGTGTCCCTTTGTAACCGATTCTGATGTAAAAATATAATTTTTCATTTTCTCATTCTCCTTATATGCCAACATAAAATGTATATTTTCAAATGCCTTGATTCCGTCATCCCTGTCCGCAAAATAATGCTGCTGTATCATCTGTGGAGTTTCATGATCAACTATTTCAAAGCCGTATTTATCAAGCACGGAATTGATCTCCGGGAAAGAATAACCATGAAGCATTTTTTCTCCGAGCCTTTCGGTGATAAAAGCAAGTGTATGTACTCTTTCAGAGCTTTGAGCTGCAAGTGTTGTTTCATCAGGATAGTCAAATGCGACTTCTCCTTCTGCATGGCAAAGCTTACTGATATTTTTTATCGTTTGCTCAAAAACCGGCAGAGTCAGATAATAAGAAACACCCAATATTGCAAAGAATGTCGGAATATTCTGATCAAATCCCGATGAAAGCAGCACCTCTGTCATATCGTCCTTTGAAAAATCTATGGGAACGAAGGTCAGATTCTTCGGAATATTCCATTCAAGCTCTTTTATCCTTTCACGCTTATAGCGTCCTGTGTCCGGATGGTCAAGCTCAAATATCTTTATATTTGCCTCTTCGTTCCTGAATGCAAATGTGTCCATTCCCGCACCGCATATAACATATTGACATCCGGAATGCTTTTTCGCAAATTCAAGAAGTCTGGTTTCGGCAAAAGCGATTCTTGAAAGGGGAATAGGTGTTATATAGCGGTTAAGCTTAGGATTGATCTGCTCCGCTGTAAATTCTGCATTATCGGCAATTTTTTCAGTATCAAAATCATTCTGTATGAGTTGACCTATTTCTTCAAATTCCTCCTTGCCCATAAGATCATAGGCAAGATAATCGTCAAATATTTTCTTTCGCCCGATATTTGAGTGATAAGCACGGGCAAAGGAACATAATTTTGCAGTAATGCTTTCCTGTGCTGCTATCATAATAATTATCTCCTAAACATAAAAAATACCGCCTGTACTGCATAAGTGCAGACAGACGGCTATGGTAGAAAAACTGTTTTACGGTAAAATAAAACTACTCTGTAAGCCGCCTGTATCAGTACAGCACATACAGCAGCAAACAGGTGCAGCAATGCTGCCGGAAACAAATGCATTGTTTTCGGCCGATACATTATTAAGCTGTACATTGCTGCGGATATTCATCTCAATTACCTCTTTCTTTATACTGAAAACATTGCAGTTGACAGGTATCTTTCACCTGTATCGGGCAGTATTGCTACAATGATTTTTCCTTTGTTCTCAGGACGCTTTGCAAGTTCTGATGCTGCCCATACAGCCGCACCGGAGGATATTCCTACAAGCAGACCTTCCTTTTTAGCAAGCAATCTTCCTGTTTCAAAAGCATCCTCATTTGTTACCTTTATAACCTCGTCATATACTGCGGTATTCAGTGTTTCGGGAACAAATCCTGCACCGATACCCTGTATCTTGTGTGGCCCGGGTTTTTCTCCTGAAAGAACAGGCGAACCGGCAGGCTCAACTGCAACCACCTGAACATTCGGATTCTTGCTTTTAAGATATTCACCCACACCAGAAACAGTACCGCCTGTGCCGACACCGGCAACAAAGATATCCACTTTTCCATCGGTATCGTTCCATATTTCAGGTCCTGTTGTATCATAATGGATTTTCGGGTTTGCACTGTTGGTAAACTGACTTGGAATAAAGCTGTGTGCATTTTCGGCAGCAAGCTCCTGTGCTCTTTCGATAGCACCCTTCATACCCTTTACTCCCTCGGTCAGAACGACTTTTGCACCATAGGCTTTGAGAAGATTTCTGCGTTCAATACTCATTGTTTCAGGCATTGTAAGAATAACCTGATACCCCCTTGCGGCTGCGACTGCAGCAAGTCCTATTCCTGTATTTCCGCTTGTAGGTTCGATAATTATTGAATCAGGCTTAAGAAGTCCCTTTGCCTCTGCGTCGTCTATCATAGCCTTTGCTATTCTGTCCTTTACGCTTCCTGCCGGATTGAAATATTCAAGCTTACCCAAAATTCTTGCACCAGTATCTTTGCTGACGGTTTCCAGCTCTAAAAGCGGTGTTTTTCCAATAAGATCGGTTATTTTCTTATATGTTTTCATTTATTTTCTCTCCTCGGATTTTATTGTGAAAGATAATAAAACATCAACATCGCTTTTGAAGGGTATTTATATTCATACAGTTTTCTCCTTATTAATAACATATTGCCTATATGATTAGTAGGTTTATACTACATAGTATTATCTCATAAACAAAGAGATTTGTCAAGAAATAAGTTCCATTTATCGATATAGGAACTTTCTATATTTCGCTATAGGAAAATCATATTGTGTGTTGTCCTTTTCTTTTTCAGCAGCATGATCTTGATGTGAACTACCCATTGGCTAAAGCCAATGGGCTTCCTGCTTCATCGTCCTCGTAACCTACTAACTCCACAGGCGTAAAATCGGGCTGAACCGTCCCTACTCGTTATTTATCAGGCTAAAAGCCTTAATCCTTCCGAAAGAATAT
>Ga0326511_10001109_pt1 | contig 22767 bp, 48 predicted proteins | sample 0_2496_0518_D_FD_203701 | JGI IMG/M metagenome (GOLD analysis project Ga0326511, IMG submission 203701) | Bovine rumen microbial communities from UC Davis, California, United States - 0_2496_0518 | ecosystem: Host-associated > Mammals > Digestive system > Stomach > Rumen | place: USA... | reverse complement strand
CTTTCCCAGAAAATTTTTGAATATAAGTCTTGCTCCTTCGATCTTAATGTTTGATATCTTCTTTCTGTCTGCCATTTTCTTTCTCCTTTAAGAAATAAATTGTTCAAAGTCTCCAAATTGAGAGATTGTATCAACCGCATCATCAACTAGTACCTGATAATAAGATTTGTCTATGTACTTTTCCATCTTAAGTAACTTAACAGTACCACTTTCTAACCACATGTAGTGATCAAGTTCTCCTTTTGGAATCTTTCCTGGTTTCTTTGTTCCTGTTGCAGCATTGTACTTTCCATCTTGTTCTCTAAGCAGTTCTCCTCCACCATGTCCTGGTAAGATAGGACAGAACTCACCTATAGTTCCGACGAATTTGTAGTCATGCTCATCTTCTCCTAATCCCTCATTCATATCCAAATATAATTTGCTTGTTACCGAGAATACCTCACACATGTCTTTAAACACAATATCCTCATGGCTAAACAAAGTTTTGAATACATAAGGAACCTGGAATTGTTTACCTGTTGCAGTCCATTGTCCTTCGTGATCTTCATTATCCTCAGGAATATAATTGTAAGCTTTCTTACACCAATCCTTCTTAGCATACTTTGCAATGTATACTGCATCATTAACTATGCACATCTTCTCATAAGTTGCCTCATGATTAAACTTAAAGCCATAATCTTTCGCATAGTCCATACAAAAGGATATAATATCTGGTGTAGCATCAGCTATCTTAATGGAGTCTGTTTTGATATGTACAACTGTAAATCCTCTCTTAGTCACCTCCTCTTCAAGATTTATCATGAACAAGGCTCCATATTTAGCAACTATGTTATCTTTGTTCCTCGGATCTTTGAGCTTATTACTAAACTTCGCCGAGGTAAGACCATAAACTGAATTGATAGCAGTCTTAAGTGCATTAGCAACCTTCTTAGCATCTTTAGGATCTTTAAGATAAGGAGCAAGCTTCCCATCCATCATCTTAGAAGCTTTCTCATAATCCTTATGTTTAATTGCAAGTCTAGCTTCTACTATCTCTTCAAATTTTGCAGTGTACTCTTCTCCAAATATCTTTAACCTGATTGCAGAATGTGGATGCATTGATTCTACATCAAGCAAAGCTATATTGTTGTAAATTCCCGGATAACCAATTGCGTACCCACCTTCTCCTGGATCTTTACCCCTGTATATGGATTTACCGCTAACAATTTTTGTATTAGGGATATATCTTGATTGGTCAATTCCTGTCGCACAATATTCGTAACCGGGGAATATGGTTGACAAGTCTGTATAAATATAATGGGATTGTGGGTTGCGATCGTTACCTACGATAATTCTGGTGGTATGAGAGTTTGTTGTATCATTGACAGAGAGTCCTGACAAGTTTGCAAGCATCTCTCTTGCTTCCCAATCCGCTTGATTTGCATTCCACACTGCCTCTGTTGCTAATACATCATTACAACAATAATCTGCTATCTCATTCCAATACTTAGGATCAACTGGTTTATCCCAAGGTCTTGCATTCTCGACATGGTGAATATCTAACTTTATCTCCCATTTCTTAAGACCCATCTTATTGTTTGCTGATAAGAAATCATACACATCAGTATAGCTTAAATTGTAAGCTTCACCAAACATTGCATTCTTATCTTTATCAACAACTATCCTTTGGCTAAGATCAAATAACTGCTCTACAGTATAACCCATCATAGCAGCCCAGAGAATATGATTGTCATATCTCCTGTTATTAAATCCAACCAGTCTACTTCCTTTAACAAATTCTTCAACCTGAAGTGCTGTAGGATTAATCATCCTTACAACATTCTTACCACCTAACTTCTTCCAGCAAATGATAAATAGATTTATAAAAACCTCTATATCAAAAAATATAATAGGTCCGTTCATCTTCTCAGTTAGATTATCACTTGGTTCATCTGACGCAAAATGCATCTTATTAACCATCTTCAAACAAAGCTGAGCTTGATGTGTACTACTCATTGCTAATTGCTGGATATCAGGTGCCATATCGAGTACATCATACTTCATTCCGCTCTTATATGCATCATCAAGTATTTTGTAAATATAATCGATAGATGGCTTGGTGTTTGGAAATACTTTTTTCATTATTCCTTTCTTAAGCAGGTTTCTTAAATGTTGCTCATCTTTTATCCCGACCTCATTTATCACTTTCTTCTCCTTTTTAGGTAATCCAGAAGCTATCTCTGCTATGGGAATGTCATTACATTTAGTCAATCTCCTTCTATGTGAACTCTTTCCCGTACTCTTTTTAATCTCAATATTCTCATCATACAAATTGCTAAGCTCAGAAGCATCACCTTTATAAATATAATATAGATGTACACCGCTGCCAGATCTGCTAACCTCAGCATAAGTCTCTGGCCATTTGTTAGCCGCTGCCATACTAAGTTCCAAATTCTTATTACCATTTTCATCCTTAAGATCAAAATCTATCTTAACAATTTGTTTTGGTAATAAAATATAATGCTCTTTCTTTGTGTCTATATCAGCAAGTGTTGTCTTCACATCATCCCATTTATAATTAGGCTTATCATTTTCATTTGCATACTGAGCAGGACAATTATAAAACTCTCTATCAAGTAATGAGATCCTTTTATTAAATTTTAACCACCCGGTTTTTTCTACTTTCTCATCTTGATTTTCTCCTTTATAAAAATTGAACTTGTTTTCTAAGAATCCTTCATACCAATTTGTATTCTTATTGGTCCTCTCTTTGTAAACTTTAAAATAGTTCTTAAGTTCACTCTTAAATACTCTCTTAGACATCGGATACTGAACTCTTGCTTCATCACAATATTCCTTATACCTCATCCAAGCAGCATTTAACGATATACCCTCAGTTGCTTCTTCAGCAAAGAAAATATAATTGTCTTCCATGAAGCTATACATATCATTTGTATTGCTCATCATGGCAATCGGTACATAACTGTTGTAATATTTGCTTCCCATCTTCTCATATACTTCTAAACAATGAGCAGCAATTCCTGATAGCTCAAATTTTACTTGTTCTATCAGTTCGTCATATCTTTTAGGTGGTATTCGCTCACCTGTAGGAGACACATCTATAAGTCTCCTTAGTAATCCAGACTTAGCGTCTGTTATCTTAACCGGTTTATTAGATCCTATCAATACAAATGTGTGGAACTTTGTTGAGTACTTCGATTTAAATTTCTCATTAATCGATAGTGCTTCATGTGATACTATAGTATTAAGTCTTGTATTATCGTCTATCCTACTAAGATCACCATCTGCATCTATTGCAATCAATGGATTATCTTTAAAATCTTCCAAAGCAAAGTCACTATTTCTATTTCCTAATGCTTTACTATCAAATGTCCCACAATATCCATCGAACAACATTTGTATTATTCTGATTACAGTTCCTTTTCCTGTTCCTGGTCCACCATACAGCACCATAAACTTTTGTATTGTTTTACTATCCCCAGATATAATAGATCCTATTGCCCATTCTATTTTCTCTTTCTCACTGGGTTCATACAATACAGACATCATCTCATCATATGCTGGTGTTGCACAAGGTTCAATTGGATAATCTAATTTCCTTGAAGCATAATCAGTCTTATTAGCCTTCTGATTTGCAAATATAACTTTACTATCCAGTTCATGATAGTTATCAGATAAAGATTTGCAATACTTTTTCCACTGTTCCCACTTATTTGTGCTGAACTTAGACATTAATCTCATCTTGATATTAGAATATCCATGTTCATCTGCATATTCATATATCATTTTATCGACTAATCTTTGTACATCTTGCTCATCTTTCGACCAATACCCGGCATCTTCATCCCAAATAGCATAGAATGCCTTACCTTTTATCATTAAATCTCGTGATTTCTTCACGATAAACTCAGGAGATAAATATAATTCCTTGCTATTTGACTTAGTATCGAGGGATATTTCGACAAAATCCAGCATATTTTTCTCCTTTTTCGACTAATTCGTGTATAAATGAATGTTTTTTTGTATTTCAACTTAATTATAGATTTTTTTAAACATTCATATAGATTAAGAAAAAAACATTAAAACATACACTAAAATCGCTGAAACCCGCATAAATACTGGGCTCAACCCACGTAACTTTTTGCGTAACTTTTCATTTTCGTGTATGTTTTTTATACACTTTTACCAAAAATCGCCATAATTTTCACTCAAATAGGCCTGCATTTGATCCCAAATTTCCATCTCAGCAACGTCAAAAGATACACTTTTTAATGGAAAAATGTTCCCGTTTCCATAAAAATCGTACCTTCTTTCCAAAAAAGTGTCAATAATTTGGTCAAAATTATACAAATTTGCCGGTTTATTTATCCTGGAATCAGTAAAACATACACTATTTAGTCCCAAATTACACAAAAGTTCCCAAAATATAATATCAGGACGTGGATCCGATGGATTTCCTATATATTCTGTCTCAATTCGCTCAGATAAAGCGATTAAAACCTCTAAAACTGATATAGGATGCTCTTTAAAATCACCAGAAATGCCAATATCTACCAAAAAACGGTTCCTTAAATACTCTCCATCCTTCAATCTATTGATATCTCTATCCAAAACTATCGTAAATTTCTTCTCAAATAGTCTATGTAAAAGCTCATTATAGCCTTTTTTACTCCATTTTAATCGTTTAAGTAACCATTCGAAGTATGAATCCCATATATTCATTCATTTTTTATCCTCCTCTCCAAATATAATACCCATTCTAAGGCCCCTAGAAGCCCCATAGAGCGATTTTAGGAGGTTTTTCATGGGGTGTGTAGCCTGATCTACAAAAGTTTCTCTATGAGGCTGCTAGACGCCTTAAAACAGGGGACAAATATCAGAGCCCAGTATTTTTATACCAGGCCCTGCATGTTATTCAATTTTTTCTCCTTTTTAATTAGGTAAATGCCAAACTAAACTTAAATCAGCTGCTTCAATTGCCTTAACCCATTCACTAAAGGCTTCCTTTGAATACTCAAAAGTCTTCCCGTCAGGAGTTGTTAGCTTTATAAAATCGTTACTGATTAGCCTATCCATGACATCATTATCCACCATTTTCTGGGCTTTCATGCCACCTTTGATGAGGCAATAAGCTCCGATTCCAGCAAACCCAACAATACCTGCTGAAACACCGAGATTCACAAGTTTCCTTTTTACTTCCGGATCAAGTTTTTTCATTTTTAAACCTCCTATTATTAAACTTAATCTTACTTTACCTATAATATAATAGGATTATTAGACGAAATTAATCAACCTCTGGATCTCCGTTATGCCAAGCACCCATAACACGATGGATCTCAAAAGCCTTATCGATCTGATAGTTCATGACAAATATAATTTCCTCTTGCTCAGAATCCCTGAAACCGAATTTATCAAGGCAGTCTCCAACAATCATACCCTCATCGACCTCGTCTTCATTCTCATCGACAAGCACATTGTCGTAATGATAAAAATATAATGTGTCCGTCTCAATATGCGCTGGAAGATTTGAGAACTCTTCTGCTGAGATTATTTTAGGGGGTTTACCCCTATTCTCAATATGTTCACTATTAATGCGATCAACTTCATCCTCAACGTTCTCATCTTCATCAGAATCTACCGGATGTTCTTCCTCAGCTGGCTCGCAATCTCCCTTATGCATATTAGCATATGATGTGGTCTTTTCGTAATTATGAATTAACTTCTCTTTGATCTTATCTCGCTCTTCCTTACTCAAAGGCCCTCTTTCACGAGGGTTTATCTCAACATCAGAATCTTCTTCAAAATCATCATCTCTGACATACTCGTCATCGAACTCTTCAGTTTCAGCAAGGATCTTATCCATCTTTTTCTTCCAATAAATAGAAGTAAATATAATACCAGCTGCCGCACCTACACCAAAACAAACACTATTTACGATCATCAATTTCATTTCTATCATCCTCCTTTTTATCGTTTGCTATCTTCTGCAAAGAAATAGCTATAGACTTCAGATAAACATTAAGCTGCTTAAACTCATGCACAGCCTCTTCGATATACTTCTTCGGGTTCATAATATCCTCCTTTTAAAAAATATAAGAGGCTCAGATTTCTCCAAGCCCCTTATGGTTTACTTTACAGTATTGTTCCATACTTCTTTCAGATTGTCTATGGTCTTAAGCCACACCCATTTGGTTTCCAGTTTGTAATCCTTATATCTTTCATCTCCACGCTCACCAGCCATCTTTCTTGATATCTGCACCATCTCTTCGCTGATGTTGTAGGGTATCCAATTAAGGAATATCCACCAAAACAGTACTTTTCCTACTTTTTTAACCATTTTAATTCTCCTTTCTTAGTTGAAAACAATATTTTACTATAAAGAAGAAATATAATGAGACGATTACTTCCTCTTCTCCTCAAGACCTATAGCATACTGCAGATACCAGTCAGCTTTCTTAAGATCCTCGATTCCGCCCTTCTTGCGGTGCCTGTAGAGGTATTTGAATGCATTAAGTATGCAGAAATCCTGCGTAGCGTCAAGTCCCTGAGTAGCCATCATAACATCAATGCACTCAAACTGATCATCTGCATAATGAGCAGGGTGATTGACCTCATCGTTTTTAAAATCCTGCGGGTTAGGGTTCCATACTGGTGTAAAAGTGCTGTTTTCCATTTTTTCATCCTCCTTTGAAATATTAGTTACAGTTTCAGAAATCATCTTTTCAGTGTCAAGTAAATCGTCATCTGTTACTACATTGTTTGAAATATAATCTTGCTTACCCCATTTTTTACTCATTTAATTCCTCACTTTCCTGTTGTTCAATCCATCTTTTATAACATTCTTTAAAAATCTCTTTAGTCATTACAACTTCGGGTTTATAAGTGCATTTTCCAAATCCGTGCATATGTGTGTATCTAATAACAACATCATCTTCAACTTCAAATATTTCACTCATACTTCCTCACTTTCTTCTCGAGATTCAACAATCGGTAAAACTACCGGACACACTAATGCTATTAATATATATTCAAATAGTTCTGTCATACTCACGTATCCTCACTTTCCTGATCTAATGGAATATAATCTAAATTATCAGCAATACTTTTTGGATTGAACCAATTTGTCCATGGACTCTCTGTCCAATATTTAGTATTATATACCGACATATTCCATTCTGTTATGTCACGTATCACATCTGATTTAGATACGTCTTCATACTCAGATTTAATAATCTCATATCGCCTACATAATCCCTCATACTTTATTTTATTTTTCTGGATATTCATATTAGCGGTTGCATGTGCCGAGACTATTACTGCAAGTAATACAATTAAAGCCAAAGAATCGAATATAATTATAGCCCATCCAAATACATCTGGATCCTCGCCTATATCACATTTCACGATTATAAAACCTAAGATTATCAGCATTACAAAAATAAATATTAAAATCATCCATCTTCCTCGCTTTCCATATCACACCAAACCCTTAAACCCTAGTTCATGATATCTATCTTTGTCTTTGTAACAAGATAAAATATAATATGTTTCATTTACTTCTCCTTTATCATCGATAATATCAAAAGCAAAATCTTCATCACCTTCAAGTGGATATAAAGAAGACATTTTGACTTCACGCTCATTATCCATGCAATCTGGAATATATCTTGTTGCTGCATCAACATATGCCATTGCTACTGCTTTATAATATGTAGGAAACATACCAAGCCCAATGTGAAGATGTGTTATAGGATCCTTACTATATACTAAGAATCCAACAAAATCACTATTATCTATCATACTTTTTTCACCTCCAAATAATTCAGCGAGTTCATCCACTGTCATATGATCATTCATATTATCCCTCTTTGAAATATGGTCTTCAGGGACGGATGCCATAAGTTCATATAGTACGATATGATCTCCATTTTTTCTAATCCTAATATCCCTAAGAGCATCAAGAGCATTTTCACAGTATTTAATTTTCTTTTCAATATCCATATTATCCCTCTTTGAAATGATCTAGTATATACTCTTCAGGGAGAGATACCATATAGTGACCTTTATCCTGCCATATATCAGAAGCATTCTCAAAAATTTTAAAACCTATCCTCTGATCAGAAGTTGTACTAAAATCATAAAGTACGATATTGTTTCCATTTGGAGTCTTTCTACTTCTAATCCCAACAATCTTAACCGGCAAATATAATGTCTGACCAAGACCATATCTATTTATAGGTATCTTGGGTTCTACTTTTGTTTCTTCTCCTCTAATCTCTAACTCACGATCGAGCACACACTCTATAGAGTCCAGAGCCTTATCGGCTGAATCTAAAACTGCCTGGAAATCTTTTAAATTTTCATTATTAAGCATATCATTCTCCTTTGTAAAAATTATTTAAAATAATGGTCGCCATATTTCCAACCTCCATTATTAGAGTTATTAAAATATAATACATCATAATTAAGCCGTTTGCCAGATAGTTCCATATCTACAGCTTGAACGACTTTTTCAGAAATTTTCCCCTGGGCTTTTTTGAAAGCTCCATTTTTTATAACAGAGAACTGGCCAGGCGCATAGATGACTTCCTCCATCGTGTTTGGAAACTTTTCGCTATCGATCCTATTTAGGACCACGTCTGCGACTAATCTACAGCCATCTAAATCCTGGTTACCAGCCTCTGCCTGAACAAGAGAATATAATAGCGAGTTATGTTGTTGTGGTAAACTCTTATGCGAACTGGAATAGTCATCAGGTTTTACTACTATATTCTCAGAGTCAGCTTTATCCAAAACATTGCTCGACTGCTTCTTTTCTCCTTTTTTCGTAATCTTTTCTCCTTTTTTCGTAATCTTTTTTGATTCTTTCAACTTCAGGTTTGATGAGTATATAATAACATCCTTTGCCAAGGCTACGTTTACATCTTGCTGACATAGTCTCCCAGGTGAACTTGCATACTGACTTGGGCTTAGGCCTATTCTCATTATCCTCGGTCTCTCTGCTTTCGCTTCCCCCGCTTTTGGCAAGCTCAATGGCATTAAGAGATTTGAGCGCCGTACTGTATGAGTCCGCGAGGTCTTTGACGAGTGCAAGTAATTTATCTCTTGCTTTGCTTCTATTTTTGTCGGTTTCATTGTAAAGCATAGTAAGAGTATGATTGTTGCAAGCGGCAAGAAAATTCGTCTTGTCAAATTCATACATAAGCCCACCTTACTACAGTATCACCAAACCTGTCAAAATTCTCAGTAATGGGATCAAAAATATAAGTCATGCCATCAATCTGTTCGACAATAACTTTTGATCCAGTTTCAGGTCTCTCACATGGCAATCGCCATTCTAGCTCTTCAACTTTAGATTCTACAGTCTTCATAAACCCCACCTCCAGTATTCAAATAAAAACCAATGTGCACATTCTATTGATAAGACCGATACAAAAATAGCAAGTGAGAGATATGCAAATTGGAATAAGAGCTTTAAAATGCTACTTTTTGGAGCCAAAGCGTTTAATACCCCAATCCATATACTACTAAAAATAAATATAATTAGTGCGAATAGATCAATCTTGCATAATGTTATCATATATATTCTCCTTAAAAAATAGGAGCCCATTTCTGAGCCCCTATAAATCACCACGGATAATCAAATAGATCGCTTATATGACCATATCCTCTTTCGAGTCATATCTTGTCAAATATAATACCATCTACATTGAAGTCCAGCAACACTACATTGTCCTGACCATTGATAAGTCGTCTTGCTGATTCATTTTCTGGATTATAGAGACCGAAATCAACATAACTGTTATTAGTCCCATCATCAATCCAGCCAACAACTGCGCCCTCCGGAGTATGAGGAAGTCCGATCATGTCATAAACTTCATTCAAGAATATATGACCTCTAGAATGCAGAATATCATTTGCACTATCTTCATTAGCTCTAAGCCACTTCAGATTATACATAGGATTCTCATCCCATTCAGGACATGATCTATCAAAGAACTTAGCATACTCACCAACATCAGATCGATCGACATGCTCTACTTTTTCTTTCTCAGTCTTCTCCTTGCCTTTTCCATCGAAAGTCACTGTCTCGATCTCATCCTCTTTTGTTCCATATCTGAAGTGCCGATCCATCTGCTCTCCGAGTTCTTCCTTAACTCTATTGCGATACTTATCGAATGCAACCTGCGTAATGTTATATGCTGCAACAGCACCAATATAACGCTTATTAAGCATCTTATATGAAGCCAAGAAACATCCAAGTGATAAAGTACCCATAGCTATAGCAGGTGCATAAGTCTTAACTGTATCAAATGCTATATCCTTATACACTATGATCTTATCTTTCTTAAGATCCGCCTCTGTATACTCCTCACCAGCTTCCTCTGCTGCCTTAAATATCTCTTCCGGATGAGCGAGATTATCAAGATCGTTCTCATACTTATCCATAACCTCGGACATCTTTGTGGTTGCCCTACAAGCAAGAACAACCGTACCGACAAACGTCACAACACCAGCACCCAACAAAAGCTCAGGTGCGTGCTTCTGAACCTGAAGTCCAGCTTTTCCTGCTACATTATTAATTGTCTGAAGTATTCCCATTGTTATCCTCCTCTTCAACTTTGGTTTTCCAGTTCTTTTCTAACTCAGAGAAATCAAGCCTCTCCTTTTTAATAGGCCTTGCTCTCCATACCTTTGTGCCAAGTGTCCAATCCCAAGGATCATTATACAAAAATATAATGAATTTGGGCGGATCGTCATAACCCTTGATCTTGAGTTTTATCGTCTTAGATCCTATCTTCTGGTATGTTTCAACCTGATCAACCTGATCCGGGAAGAGCTTTTTAAACCCTTCCCATATGTTGTCTCTTGTCATTCTAATGCCTCCGCTTCTGCTACATCAATTAAGTAGCCGTTACTAACCCTACGGATTCCAATATCGCTCTTCCTGGTCCAACCCCAGTTATTGTCTGTGTATTTTCCGGTAATCTCCATGAGATCGAACATCTCAGCTATTGATACCTGATCATAGTCCTCGATTCTACGATGGAGTTCATCAACAAGAGCCTCAGCAGATCTTCTATCCCTAAATATAATATTCCGATAATCTACCTTACCGTCTCTTCTCGGTCCATCGTCGTAATCTCGTCTATCCCTACTGCTACGAGATTCCCTTCTTCCAGAGCTGTAGTATGAATTATAGCTTACTCGCTCTCTATCGTATCCTCTAGATCGATCTCTTCTACTATAATCCCCGCCACCAAAGAACATCATTCCTAACATATCAAGGATCGTGTTCTTAATTCCTGGCACAACTACATCTGTTACAAGCCATGATTTAACATCATCTACAGTCTCATTCATAAATGTATCTGCAAATTTCTCACCCAGAGATTTATGTGTCGAGACTATATCAGACTTATTAACCACTGGCTTTACTTTTGGCTTTTCTTTGTCGGATATAATAGTCTTAGCCTTTTTAACGACATCACTATTACTACCCTTGATATCATCAAGTTTTACTTCCGCCATAATACTTCCTCCTAACGTTTGATATACATTTGGATGTCACATCAACTGCCGCGATACCGGCTACCATACCAAGTTCTATAGTACCGATTACATACACAGCATTACTAGTCTTACACCTGCTCATAACCAAAGACATCGCTACTAATCCAGCAGGCATTGCAAGAATATAATCCAAATTATCTGGTTTCATATCATTCTCCTTTTTAAGTGAAAAATATAAGGGGACCATTTTAAGATCCCCCATTTTAGGTTTTAACTCAGCTCATTTGAAGACTTCATCATCTTCAGCAATGAACTCATCCTCCGTTTTGCCGGCCTCTTTAGCAGTTTCAGCCTTATCTTTCTTAGGCTGCTTATTAGCTGTAGCACGTCCAGTTACAAATCCTGCAACAAACGTACCTCCAACGATCAATAAGCCTGCAATGCCAAGATAAATACCTTCCTTGCTACTGCTAGCCACTTTCATTGTTTCTTCAGTCATTTTCATTGCTTCATCCATTTTTTAATCCTCCTTTTTTGAAGCTTAATTTTTTACCTATTATAGAATATAATTTACGGACGAATCATGCGTATGTGCTCCACTTGTTATAGTGCGGCCTCGGATCATATGATATCGAAAGTACTAACTTCCCATCATTTGTCAATGCTCCATCTTTCTCTAATGGTATCAAACCATGATCAAGATCATCGACATTCCATCCAAAGTCATCACCCATTGGAACCTCGCCTAAACCGATCAACTCATAAAAATCGTTAAGACTAACCCACATGTCAGTTACAACCTCAGCCGATAACTTGTATATGGCTTTATCTATCTTATCTGGATTTGACTTGAAATACCGTCCCGAATATTCATCAAGACAAAGAACATCGCCATCACCGGTATATATAATATCCTTATCGACTGGCGGATTGGCCTTGACTTTATCTTGAGCCATCTCCTCCTTCATTTTCTTGACTTTCTTCGGATCGATATACTCCTCAGTCTTCTCCTTCAACGTTTTAAGCTTATCTGATGACATTGCATATGCTGCTGACATCACAGCCAAACGTTTAGAATTGATATGATTCGCTCCGATAATTGCTGCAGATGTTACTACCGCCATACCAACTGGTGGTAATACAACAGGAGCCATCTCCTTAACCATCTGCTTTGTATTCTCATGTCTTTCTTCTTGGGTTTCAGCTAAATCCTGTGCTGCCTTATACCCATCAAGAATATAGTGTATTTTAGGACTAGCCTTATACACCATAAATGCCGTAATGAATACCCCAGCTACCCCGGCACCTGTGAAAATAGCTGGTGAATTCTCGCTTAAAGAATCCAAACACTTTCCAATAAATCCACTTTTTACCATTTTTAATTCTCCTTTCTAATGTATTAATGGTTAAAAAATCAGAAGAATATAATTTCTTCCTATAATGTGAAATGATTTCTAGACGAATCAGTCATCCATAATAGGATGATCAACAAATATAATCATATGACAATCATGTATTCCATCTGGTGTATCCTCTGCAGGTATGAATATGTGATCGAAGTCAATCCAAAACACATCATCTGCTGACCAGTAGTATGTCAAGTAATCTTTTGGAATCGCATGATGCCCGACTATATCGTAATAAGTTTGAAGTTGTACGTATCCTTTCTCTTGCAACTGACGATTAACAGCAAGCTCTGCTGCAAGGATCGCAACCCGATTAGACCAATAATAGGTATCTGTGAACTCATCATAGAAAAGTTCCCTATTTCTCATATGTGGATCAAATATAAAGTCGTTAGGGATCTTACCACGAGATTTTGCCATTTTTCTTTTAACCCATATTTTCTCATCAAGTGGTATTAGCATTTTTTACTATCTCCTCTATCTTGCTTACAAATCCTCGTTCTTTAAGAATCTTGTTCTTATTCCAATTAGGAAATCTATCTGTTAAATAAGAATATAATAATTGTATCTCATCTGGATTTAAAGAATACTTCCTTTTCTCATTAAAATCCCATGAGAGATAGAAGAAGTTTACAGTAAACCACCATTCGAACAACTCAAAGTTTTTCTCAATAACACCTAGGCTTTGTAATTTATCGTAAGTTCTAGCCCATGTTATGGCATTATCAAGCGTATTTGCTGAATTATCCTTAGTCATGAGATGTGCAGAAGAATCCATTCTCTTTGTATTATAGTTATAGAGAATATAATTAAGGTAGTAGATTCTCTCTGCTAACATCAATGCTGGCGTTGTGAATAGACTCTCTTCATCCCATACATGTTCTGAAAACTCTAGATCATAGCGCTGTACGAATTCTCTTTTATAGAGTTTATCCCAGCAAGCTCTTGTGATCTCATTCGTATGCTTTAAGAAGAAATCGAGTCTGTCTTTTGAAGTCTTTATCTCGGTAAAGAAGTTAACTCCTGTCGGACCTGGTTTGTCACCCTCTTTCTTCCATTTAAATATAACAAGATCGGCGTTATACTCAATGGCTTTGTTATAGGATAATTCAAGTGCTTCTGGTGCAAGAGTATCATCAGCGTCAAGGAATGCAATATAATCTCCTTTTGCCCATTGCAAACCAATGTTTCTACAGTGCCCTTGTAACTCACGTTTAGCGCTTGTACATACTTTTACACTATCTAAGTGCTTGTTCTTAAAATCGTATAGAAGCCGTCTTGTAGTATCCTCAGAATAATCATCGACAAATATAATATCGAGGTTTTCTATTCCTATAGTCTGCTCTTCAAGATTATCTGTTAATCTCTTTATATAGTCCTCGACGTTATACGTTGGGATTATTACGCTTATCTTTTTCTGGGTCATATTCTCCATTTATTCCCTCCAAATGATCTAAGGTGTCATTAACACCCTTATCGTATCCTTCCTGATAAGTATTATACTTGTAATCACTATTTGGCCTACGAGATGGCAGTTTTCTAATAGTACCGTTTATATGATAGTTAGCGGAAAGACCACTAATTTTGTATACCTCCATACCATCCTTAAACTCAGGCTCATTATCCGGATCCGGTTCATGTTCAAATACAATTACGTATTTCATGGTTTTCTCCTTTCTATCATTCTGATTTCACTTGTAACTACTCTTAATATCTCCTGTTCGTCTATTAGAAAAATAATCCAATCATCTCTCCCAATCCATTTTTCAGCGATGGTTTCAGTATAAGTACCATCTTTAAAAGTAATTACATACTTAAACTTAGTCATCCTCTACCTCCTTATTTAACCACTCTATTATGTCTTCTTTGTGAAAGAATCGTATACCTTCTATTATCGGATATGGACGATTAAAGTCTATATTTTCAAAAAACTTTAACAGCTCTTCATCCGTCATTTTGTTTATCAGTTCACGATTTGTCATACTTCTCCTCTTAGATAATACTTCATGAGATATTTAATGGCTTCACTCTTTTTATATATATACCATTTTCCCTTTATTTTAATAGATTTTATCTTTCCCTGCTTACATGCCATTCTAAGAAGATGCTTGTACTCTTCTCGTATTGACACTGGTGTATTCATAATATCTTCACTACAAAATTTATCAACGATCTCAGTTATTGTATACATCTTCTTTTCTCTAAATAAGAAGAAAGATATAATTACCGTTGAGAATCCCAACCACATGAATACGAAGAAACTATACCATACTGTTTCCGGGAATTCGAAAAACTTATAGATCTTATAAAGCATGTTCATCCCTCACTTTCTACATGTGAATTGATAATCTCTAGTACGTCTTGTAACCAGAGTACTTCGGGTATTGAAACGCTACCAATATTGACTCTTCCCTCTTTTTTAAGGATTTCAGACTTAATTTTTATCGATTCTTCTTTTGTCATTCATCTTCCTCACTTTCTAAAAAACGTGAATATATAGGACACTTATCTAAATAACACAATGCATGACACTTTTTAAAATATTTATAGCATTTATTTGCTGTTTCCTCGTTATTAAACGCTGTTACAACCGGCTCACTACTATCAAAGTCCCAATAAGTTACAATCCAAATAAACTGTTCTCTTTCATATTTCTGTTCACTAAAATAGTCACAACCCTTTTCGGGATAACAAGGTTTCATATCTAATACATTACAGTATTCATTTTTATAGTTGTAGCAAGATTTACAATTTCTTTCAGCTTCTGGTGGATCAAAAGGCTTTGGCAGATCTCCAAGTATTTCATCTGAACATTCATGACAAAAATCTGCCATATATGGGATTAGCTTTCCACATCGCTCACATTTCCACCACAACGATGGTTTTTTCTTCATCTCCTGATCTATAACATTTTGAACCGCCATATTAAATCGGTTTTCTAATTCTTTCTTGCGTTTATTGTTTTTGTATCTAATTTTGTACCCACATTCCTTACAGAAGAATATCCCATCATCCTCGGTTAGTTCTTTTCCACATAGCATGCAGTAGCCTCGGTTTACTATTTTAGCTTCAATCATGTATCCACCTCATTCTGTGGTGTGATAACCTTTTTAATTTCGTCAATCACCCTATCCAGTTCGTCATACCTTTCACCAAAACCAATAGCCAGACCCATTTGAAATGCTTTTGCAATATCTTCAGATTTCGACTGTGGTTCTTGCTCCAATGATTCAATTGCATTTCGCATTTTTTCTCCATCTTTTTCAGTCAGATATTCAATACCCGTATTCCCTAACATATTTGATATAAAAATTAGAAATTCCTTTGCTTCTTCTCTTGTCATTTCTTTATCCATATTCATTCCTCCTTGATAAATAACCATCTAAAATGCCAAATAAAGACATTTAATATTAAAGCTATATTTGGTATTTTATACCAAGGATTATCTATATGTACTTCAATAGTTGGGATAATTGTTATCCATTTTCCAAAAGTCTGTAATTGAAAATCATGTAGTTTCATTTATTCCCCCTTTAATATATCATACATCTTACGATTTGTGGACTCAAGCCTCTCGAACCTCATGCTAAGCTCCTCTATTATTAATTCCGTAGGAACTTTTGACAGGAACACTTCCATATCTGGCTGGCTCATAGCCATAACTCTGTCACCCCAGATCTTTTTCTCTTGAGGTGACATCTTTCCGTAAATATTAGGATTGATTTTGGTATCACGCCTTACAATAGCATCATCCTCTTCCGGATCAAAATCATCTTTAAAAGATCCAAACCTCGGGTTGCTGTCTATAATCTTGTCAACATCTGCGTCTGTTAACTTCTTTGGCTCGCTAAAAAATCCTCTCATTTTTTATCCTCCTTGAGAAAAAAATAAAGGCATCAAATTACGATGCCTTTACAAAATATCTATTATGTCCTTTACATACGACTAACTTCTTTAATCCACGTCTTATACTAGGTATTACCCCAGTTTTACATGTAACTTTCAAACATACTCCATCCTTTACCTCTATAAATTCATAATCAATCCACATATCTTTATAGAGATCAATGAATTTGTACATTATCAACTCATTTTCAAACCAGAAATAATTCCCAGTGTATTCCCTTACTTTATTCAAGTTTTTCATATAATTCTCCTTTCAAACATAACTTCAGTTTCTATAAAGGAGAAATATTCTCAGGCGATTCCATAAACACATAAAACAGGACTGCTCTCATCTACATATAATCTATCAAGACCGTACTCAATAGCTACTTGCTCTTCTATTCTACATCCTCTCGCTTCTTTCCATCCCTTAGCGAATACAACTGTGTCACATCTACCCATTCTGATCAACGCATTACCAAGATAGTATACACTTGGATTTGGATAACTCTTATTAGGTTGGGGAGTCCATAACGAATGAATAACATCTATATCCTCATCAAATGTATTACGAATATAATTAGTTATCTCCTGTATCTCCATTACTATCTCCCCTTCTGGTCTTCCGTTCATTGGTATACTAATGAATACTTTTTTCATTTTTACTCTCCTTTTTCTCAAAATCCCACCCGGGAATTTTTCTGATTTTAAATTTATAATTTTTGATCGTATCTTTGTCTAGCTTATTAAGCTCATATGGTACAATGGAGTAATACTCGTTATACTCATGGAATAATTTAGCATGTTCCCAGTCAAGAATTCCTATTGGTACTGGTTCAGATGTAAGGTAATCAAACTTAAATACCAAATATAATTTATTCTTATTCTTTGGGCTTTTCCACTGGAATGCCTTATTGCTCATTTCACACCTCCCATATAAACGGTTTGTCTGCCATTGTTTTTCTTTAATGGTTCTCCTCTCTTTACCTTGTCCCAGTCGTCAGTGGTTAGAGCACATCTGCCATACTTTTTAAAGTTATCCTTACACTGCTTTAATATGGTTCTACCATCCATATCTCTTGACTTACATAACTCATAAAACCACTGTGATTTCAAAAATACTTCAGCATCCACTGCTAAGTGTCTTACCGTTATATCACATTTACTTTTGGGTTCTCTACCCTTAAGTCTCTTATTCAATGCAAGTCCATTTTCTAGATCTCTTATGGCCTGCGTAATGATAGCCACCGCAAGCATCTCGTAATTTTCCCTATTAACTCCAGTTTCCTCATCAAAAATATAATTCATATTGTACCTCCTTTTGCTCTTAAAAAGTCTTCAGCATTTATTGCTGTACCTATTGCTGTTTGAAAAAGAACCTTAGCACGATCTGTTTTAGCTTTTCTAATATATTCCTCGTATGTTTCTTTGTATTCTTTAACAATCATCCATGCCGACATTTCAGAATATAATGGATCATTTAGCATATCAATTAGATCCTCTACGGCAAATTTATTATAGCTCATCTCTATGAAATAGAACCTCTTCATCTTATCATAACTTAAATCAATTACCTGATCATTTAGATAATTCGATAGAAGAATTTTTTCATTAAAATCATTTGGAATATAATTACCCATATAGTTCCTCCAAGGTCATTTGATGATATAGCTCTTCATCATCCACTGCAGTTGTCTCCCTTAAATAATCAGGATCCAACTTCAATTTAGTTCCAGGAACAAGATTATTAGTCGTCTTGTACCTATACGATAAGTTACTTAATGCCTTCGCATCAGATGGAGCCCAAGTGTCGCCTTCCCACCTATCAGTTACCATTTTATTAAACATGTAAACCGGTCCTGCGTAATGATACTTACTTTTTGCTGCCATATCTATATCTCCTTTTTAAGTGAAAAATATAAGGGGACCATTTTAAGATCCCCTGTTGATGTAACTACTTCCAGAATTTAAAGAGTGAGTTCGGAAGATGCAAGTCATGTCCTGCTGATGACATTATCCTGCCAACTTCTTCAAACTTTAGTACCCTCTTCTGAGCCAGCAGATAAAATCCGCCACCTATGGCTCCAGGAAGTACAATCTTTACAACTTCAAAACCAGCTCTCTTCCAGTCAAAAGCTGCCTTCTCATGCTCGAGATCACTTTGAGCTTTATTTTTATCCCGCTCAATATCTCTCCTCTCTTGCTTGTCGAAGGCATCCATCTCCGTCTGATTGAGCTTATTTAAAGCATCAACCAAAGACTGAATTTCCTTCACCAAAGTCTCTTCATCTTCTGACCCAGGTTTGGCTCTATCTAAGTCCTCAAACTTGATAGCCAATGCCGCTCTAAGTCTCTCCTTCAATTCATCTTCCATTTAAACCTCCTTTAAAATATAATTTACAGTTACATCTATAAAGAGAAAATATAAAGGGGCGATAAAGCTACCCCTAAATATTTTAGAATGTGAAAAAGCCGGCAATCGTTACCAATATCAACATCATTGTCAACGCAACACCAGCCCATATTCCTGCGGCCATTATGGCTAATGGTACTAAATATAACATACCAATAACACCAAAAAAGCCTATTAATACCAACCTGCATAAAAACCTAAACAAATGATATAACATAGTATTCACCTCCTTTTCCATTATTCTATAAAGAGAAAATATAAAGGGGCGATAAAGCTGCCCCCTTACATAGGAAGTATATATCAAATAGCTGAAAATAACTCTGTTTCTTTTTGAGAGAAATAATTGAAATCTCTCATGATATCTAATGCCTCTTCCATATCTTTCGCCTTATATACAAAGATATTACCTAAATCAAGATACATTTTTGGTATGGGAAACATACATATTTTATATATAATACTTCCCTTTTTCACCATTTTTGCATCGTACTTTTCGATAACAGTCCTTGCATTGTCAGACTCTTTTCCTTCCGCTGCAATTATTATACCATAACGATAAAACTTATTTCTTATAAAATTTAACATACTTTTATCCTCCTATAGTTTATAATACTTCCTATAAAGAGGAGATAAAATGAGACGAAAAAATCAAGGGATCAAATTAATGATCCCTCATTTTATAATATTAAATTTTTCACCATCTCAATATCTTCATGACCTTAAAACTTACCAAGTAACCAGCTGCTGCTGTGATCATCGAAATCACTGTTCCGGAAACAGCCCCACTGAAAATCACTGTGAGTATGAATCCTAGAATAGCTCCCGTAATCATGCAACATAACCAATTCACAAACATAATCTTCCAAACCTTCATTTTAAATACCTCCTATGTATTAAAATTTATTATTACTATAATACAAGGATATCTCGAGACGAAAAAATAAAAGCCCAGAATTTCTGAGCCTTTATTTTCAGTATTCAATTTTTTAGTTTAAATTATTCACTTTTTATAAAACTTGTACAACACATAACCGATCACAGCCGGTATTGAAATGTACGGGAATAATATTGCCAATCCCGCTATAGTCAATATGCTACCTGCTCTCATTATTGTAATACCAAAATATTTTATTTCGTTCATGATTCACCTCCAAATAAAATTTTATACTTCCTATAAATAGGAAATATTTTGAGGCGAAAAAAGAGAGGACAAGAATGCCCTCTCCAAAGTACTAGATCAAAGCCATTGCTTTATTCAGAACAACCGTACTACTTGGTTGCTTTCGTAAAGCATTGACAATGACTGCAAACTTTAAGATATCACTCATGTCCTCCTTTTTCATTTTTTTTAAAAAACCGGCCACTTTTTCCAAAAAAATTCTTTTTTTAGAAGAGACCCGAACTTTGATTATCCTACCTTCCGATGACATCTCAATCTTCTGTTTCTTGTTCTCTAATAATAGAGCCAAAACATCACAAAATCTCTTGATGTCTTCTTCAGATTCGAAATCAAATATGATCTCTTTTTCCATAAAATCACCTCCTTTCAAAGTAGTCTATTTTCTATAAAGAGAAAATATAATTGTGCGAAAAATAAGGGACCAATATTGCTGGTCCCTAAGGCTATCTATTCTTAATAGACAACCTTTGACTGCACAAATTGATCCCCTAAATCTTCATTTTCTCCTTTCTTAACGTATTTCTCATATCCGTGCTTCATAAGTAGAACGGTGCTTTCAGCTGCACCAACCCAGAGTAGTGCTTTCGCCTTTCGACCTCCGCAGACCGCTAATGAACCAGCGATCAGCCCAACGCCGACAGTTGTAAACACTGTTTCCGGATCGATATTGAATTTTTTCTCGTTCATTTTTAAACCTCCTATATTAAAAAATACATTACTACTATAATAGAAGAATATAATAAGACGAAGAGAAAAATAAGAGCCCGTTATTTACGAGCTCTCATAACTTCCATTTTAGCTTCCCTACTTTCCATTGGGAAGAGCAAATACTGACAATCTTCTGCCGGTACGGCATTGTAGTCCCACTTGAAACGATTAAACTTCCCGAAATCGGAATCCAAGAAAACTATTTTGACAGGTGTCCCATCAAGATCATTATCCATAATCTCAGTGATCTCACCATATTTCTTTAAGTCTTCACAGACCCCGTCAAGGTCCAAACCATCCACCTGGAATACGATACCAAACTTAACACAAATAGTCATAATATACACCTCCTATAAAAAAAATACTTTTTTAGCTATAATAGGAGAATATAATAAGGCGAAAAATAAGGGTCCAATATTTCTGGACCCAGATTTTTAACATACAGTACTTTCTACATACTCTGCCTGATCAAAATCTTTAGATCTTACAACATCTGATGTCTCTAACTCTGCAACCTTGTTGATACCCTTTATTGCTTTATCAGCAAGATTGTAAACATTTAAATTCATCGGTACTGTCGCTAAATCTACTACAAATTTTACTATACCCATAATACACCTCCTATGTATTAAACACTTTTATGCTATAATACTAGGATATTTTGAGGCGAAAATAAAAGCCCAGAATTACTGGGCTCCAAATATCACCTCCTTTGCATCATTCAAGAGACCTACTGTCGGTCCCATCCTATGATAATTTTCATCGCTACCTCTTGGAGGAAGCCTCCATTCGTTGGCGATTTCTTCTCCGTTAAACCGCACGAGGTTTTTCCCTCTATAAGCCCCATAATGCGTGTTCTCCAACGCCACTATATGATCTTCTTTGGGCTCCTCATGCGTTATAGCGCAAAGCTCGCCACCTCTTTTAAGTTCCTCAAGTGTAACATAAAAACAAACTTCCTCATAAGCTTTCTCGTTCATAATACACCTCCTAAATTTGCAATTATCAGTTTCTATAAATAGAAGATATTCTGAGGCGAAAAATAATAATAGAAGATGGCGGGACCGCTACTTTTTATAGATGGCCCTAACTCGATTTCTCGATAACATTTTCACAAATGTTTATTTCAGGTTACCAGCGCCCTTACATCATGGAGGTCCATCACCTGCTCCTAAGGCCCATTAACAGCATAGATCAGATTTCTCTATGCCTGACACATCTTCTATAAAGAGGTAATATAATTAGACGAACATTTTCCCAAAAATCCCACCCGGGAAAATTTTGGATTTGAAAGAAAAAATAAGAGCCCAGTATTACTGGACTCCGCTTTCATCTAAACTAAAATCTACTAAATACCTAACTTTTTTGTTACCAAGCAAATTCTCAGAGCTTCCTTGGAATGATCTTAGTCTTTCATTAACCGCCTTTTCAGATAGCATAAAGACTAAATCATTTATATCAACTCTATTTGCTATGAATTGTAAAACTTTGGTATAAATTTTTGATCTTGTTTTTGACATATCAATCACCTCCTTATAACAAACAAATATAATAAGGCGAAAAAATAAGAGCCTGTTATTTACAGACTCCTAATATTGTCGATAATCCCAATGATTCCGATTACGACTATTGTCGCTATTAATATCCAATAATACATTATA
>Ga0326511_10001108_pt1 | contig 22767 bp, 37 predicted proteins | sample 0_2496_0518_D_FD_203701 | JGI IMG/M metagenome (GOLD analysis project Ga0326511, IMG submission 203701) | Bovine rumen microbial communities from UC Davis, California, United States - 0_2496_0518 | ecosystem: Host-associated > Mammals > Digestive system > Stomach > Rumen | place: USA... | reverse complement strand
TGAACGAGAGATACAACAAAGCGTGCTGTGTTGTCATAGATGGGCGCAACGGAGTCGACGTGCTTGTGGAGCGCATTCAGGGCACTTGGAAGATGAAGGGCTCCGTGATTAGGCCGTCCACAAAGGATATGATCGCTGCAACGGGCACGCTTGTGAACGCGCTCAACGAGAAGTCAGTGACATGGTTTCACCTTCAGGAAGCGCTGAACGATAGCGCAATAACATCAGTAAAGCGCCCTATGGGAGGCGGATGGGGCTTCGGCGGAGACAATGCGATCCCGATCGAAGCAGCATCACTCGCCCTGTGGGGAGCTATGAATAGTAAACGGAATCCTGAGAAGAAAATGAGGATTGGGTAATGAATATTTTTATGGTACCGCAGAAGGTAATCGGATTGGGCGAAGCTGAACAGGCAATGCTTGCAAAGCTCCTGAACGTTTACCAGAATGCATCAATCAAGAATGAAACGAAGGATAGATATTACGAGGGCAAGATTTCTCTTAACGAGGTCAATCTTGGAATCGCGCTTCCTCAGGGCATGATGGGCCTCGAGATCGGATGCGCATGGGGTGCAAAGACCGTCGATGTGCTCGCCGGCCGTTCGATGTTCGACGGATTTGTCGGAGAGAATGGAGAAGAGGTAGAAGAGCTCGCAAGGATCGTCTGGAACAATAATCTTATAGCTGAGTATCCGAAAGCATGTCGTGATGAGCTGAAAATTGGATGTTCGTTTGCGACACTGTCAGCTGACGATGATCTTGGCTGTAAAATCCGATTCCATTCAGCGAAATCGGCAGCAGCCGTATGGGATGGAGAAAAAGGCCGTATCGCTTATGGCTTCGCAATTACGGACACCGCTCCGGATGACGATAAGCAACTGGTGTGGACTCCATCAATGATGAATCTGTACACAGACGACGCCATCTGGGTACTCCATCGTGATGGGCAGATTTGGTCGGCAGAAAAACACGAGCACAAGATGGGTAGACCGCTCATGGAGCCGTTGATTTACAATCCGACCAGCTCTAAGCCGTTCGGACAGTCGAGAATCAAAGAGCCGGTCAGAAGGCTGATTCAGGGATATGTCAGAACAATCGCCAATGCAACGATCGGGCTTGAGTTCAGCACAGCTCCGCAGAAGTATCTGCTGGGCGTGACGGACGAGCAATATGATGCGGTGGTTAACCAGAAGTTTAAGCAGTACGTTGGCAATATCCTCGCCTCGACAGTTAACCCGGAGACAGGAGAAAAGCCGACATTCGGACAGCTCCAGCAGGGCAGTATCTCGCCACACGTTGAGATGCTGAGGATCCTCGCTACACAGTTTAGTGCAGCAACGGGCCTGACAGTGACTGACACAGGAGTGGTAAATGATGCGAATCCGACAAGCTCCGACGCAATCCTTGCACAGTCGCAGACGCTGGTCAACATGGCCGAACAGCTGAACGAGCGCAACGGAGACTCGCTGAGGACAATCGCTCTGATGGCAATGGCGATTGTACACGATACAACGATGGACGGACTTACAGAAACGCAGCAGAGCATCGTCGCTCATTTTAAGAACCCTGCAATGCCGTCCGTAGCAGTAACGGCAGACGCAGCCATCAAGATAGCATCGGCCCGTCCTGAATTCGCTGGAACTGACACGTTCCTCGAAATGATTGGATTTGATCAAGCAGATATCAGGCGGATCAAGGCACAAGAGCAGAGAGAGCGAGGGCTTCAAGTTCTCGGGGAGCTTGAATAATGGCAACCGTATCAAGAAGGGCATGGAACAAATACATCGCGGATCTCCGCAAAATAAGCGACAAGGCGGCTGACGAGGCTGAGAAGTACATTAAAACGCACTCGATTATGTCGCCCGCTGAAATGCAGAGGTTCATCGAGTACGCATACGCGCTCGCGACGAAATACGGCGAGGCGGCGGGTGCGCTTGCCTGCGAAATGTATGACGCGCTTGCGGCGCTGTCGGGCGCAACAGTCCCTCCGGCGGTACCGGCGCAGACCGCGACATACGGCGACATCGCAAAAGCGGTCTACGGGACATATAAAATGAACCCCGAGATAACATCGAGCGCCATCGGGCGGCAGGTCAAGCTCGTGGGCGTCGATACGATGCAGCAGAACGCGCTCAGGGATGGCGCAGAGTGGGCGTGGATACCATCGGGCGACACTTGCGCGTTTTGTCTGACTCTCGCATCAAGGGGCTGGCAGAGGGCATCGAAGAACGCCATCAGGAACGGGCACGCCGAGCACGTCCACGCAAATTGCGACTGCACATACGCGGTGCGATTCGACAGCGGTCTCGACGTGGAAGGGTACCATCCGCAGGAATATCTCGATATGTATAACAACGCCGATGGGAATACGCCTCAGGCGCGAATAAATGCCCTCAGACGCGAGTTTTACGCAAAGAACAAGGAAATCATCAACGAGCAAAAGCGGAGCGCATATGCCAAAAGAATTGAGCGCAACAGTTCCGCAGCTGAAGAGATAGATGTATGAAAAAAGTATATTTGGTAACAGGGTGTATTGGCTCTGGGAAGTCGACTTATGTTAAAGAGAAGGCGGGAGAGAACGACATCATATTCGACCTTGACGAGATAAACAAGGCGATGGGCGGGAAAATCCACGAGGGAGCGGAGAAGCGGCTTCCGATACTTCTCGCAATGAGAAAAGCGGCATTTGAGGAAATAGCCAAACGCTCGGGCGAATGGGAAAACGCATATATTATCACATCCTCAAGTGACAGAACGAAAGTCGGCAGAATGCTGGAGACCCTGAAGGCCGAAGAGGTCTCGATGGAAGCGAGCCTCGAAGAGTGCAAACAACGCATCCTAAACGATGAATCGAGGCCAGACAAAGACATCCAGATACAACTCGCTGAAGATTGGTTTAACACTAAAAGCGAGCAACCGAAGCAAGTCCGCGACAAATTCGCAGAGTGGTTTGATAACACTTTTTAACAAGTTGATTAGAGGAGTCGTTAGGCTCCTTTTTTCATATACAACTGGCAACTCGTGCCTTAAACGAGGTTTTCACTCATAGGAGGTAATTTATGGAAACTGGAATCCCTACAAACCAGGAAGTTAACACTCAGACCGCAGAAGAACCAAAGCAGGAAGTATTTACTCAGGAAGATGTAAACCGCATCGTCGCAAAAAGAGTCGCTAAATACTCGGATTACGAAACACTTAAAGAAAAAGCGGCTAAATACGACGAAGCAGAAGAGGCGAACAAGTCCGAACTCCAGAAGGCCACAGAGAGAGCGGACAGCCTGCAGGCAGAGCTTGACGCAATGAAGAGCGCCGAACAGCTCAGAACACTGCGCGAAGAGGTATCAAGCTCAAAGGGAGTACCAGCTAATCTTCTCACTGGATCCACAAAGGAAGAGTGTGAAGCACAGGCTGATCAGCTCCTGAATTGGGCAAAGCCGAACAGCTATCCCCGTGTACCGGATGGAGGCGAACCGGCTGGAAACGTAAAGAAGGCCACTCGCGAACAGTTCGCTGATTGGCTGAATCAGAATTTATAACGGAGGAATTAATCATGGCAGGCGTACCAACCAACAGAACAAACATTTCACTCCCACCAGAAGTGGCAGCAGAAATTCTCGCAAAGACACAGGAAGAGTCCGCAGTAATGAGACTCGCAAGACAGATTCAGCTCCCAGGCAGGGGAGTTTCGATCCCAGTAATTACATCTGATCCTGAGGCTGCATGGGTAGGCGAAACAGCTGCAAAGGCAGTTGCAAACCCTGGTCTCGAGACAAAGATCATGGAGCCTTATAAGCTCGCAGTAATCGTACCATTCTCCAATGAGTTCAGAAGAGACGCAGCAGCTCTCTATGATGAGCTCGTAAGAAGACTTCCGCTCGCACTCGCTCAGAAGTTCGACGCAACAGTAATCGGCGCAGTTCAGGCTCCTGGAAGCAACTTCGACAACTTTGCTTCAGCAACAGCTCAGGTTATCGGCACCGACACTTATGATGGACTCGTTGCAGCTGACACTGACATCGCTACACATGGCGGAATCCTGAACGGCTTCGCGCTGTCTCCACAGGGCAAGGGCGCACTCCTCGCTGCAAAGGATGGAAACGAGAGACCGCTCTTCATCAACAGCGTTGCAGAGGGAGCAATTCCGATGGTTCTCGGTGCTCCTGTTGCTATCAATAAGGGCATGTACAACGCAACCGGAAAGGTCCTCGGTGTAGCTGGAGACTGGAGCCAGGCAATGTACGGAACAGTTGAAGGCGTAGTTATTGACTACTCCAGCGACGCTACTCTGACAAGCGGTGCCACAACAATCAACCTGTTCCAGCAGAACATGTTCGCAGTAAGAGCAGAGATTGAGATCGGATTCCGCGCCGATGTATCTTGCTTCAACAGACTGACTCAGGAATAATCCGTGGTCAAGATGATCAACGCGACTATGGGTACAGTGATGTGGGTCGCGGAAGATAGAGTAGAGGAATACAAGTCGGCCGGCCACAAGCTGGCCGATGTTCCTGTTACAACCACGAAAGCTGAGCCTAAAACAAGTCGCAAGAAAACAGCAAAGAAGAAATGAGGTGACCATGATGGCATATGCAACAGTTAATGACGTGCAGGAAAGAATGACACGCAATCTGACCGCAGATGAGCAGACTGTTTGCGCTTCTCTTTTGGACGACGCCGCCGCTATCATTGATGCTTATAACAGTGAGGCAAGCGAGTTCGCTAAGTACGTCGTTTCTTGCAGAATGGTTATCAGAGCGATCGGCGACGGAACTGATCAGGGCGCACCGATTGGAGCGACGCAGGGCAGCATGTCGGCACTGGGTTATTCGCAAAGCTGGACAATCGGATCCGGCGCTGTAGGTGAGCTCTATATCGGAAAGCTCGAGAAGAAGCTCCTGGGCGCAGGCAACTCTATCGGAACATATAGTCCGACGGAGGCGCTCGTTCCGGAAAGGGAGGTCTTCTGATGAAAGGTATCACGGTCATCCTCTACGACAGAACACAAACAGGGGTCGATGCTCTGAACCATCCGGTTTATGAAGAGACACCGGTCCCTGTTGACAATGTATTATATGCACCTATCAGCTCAACGGAAGTGCTCGACACTTACAACCTGAGCGGACGCAAAGCAGTGTATCAGCTCGCCATTCCGAAAGGTGACACACACGACTGGTCCGCCGGCAAGAGAGTCAGCTTCCTGGGAGAGGACTGGAGGATCATTGACATTCCAACCGAAGGGATCGAGTACATGATCCCGCTCAGCTGGAACAAGAAAGTGCAGGTCGAACGCTATGAGCAAGGCGATTAAGTTCAAATTGGATAGAAGCGGGGTAAGGGAAATGCTCAGGGGCCCGGAGTCGCAGGCGCTGGTCAAGTCGGCTGCGGGACAGGTGCAGAGCAGAGCCGGAGACGGATATGAAGTGGATACGTATGTTGGGAAGACCCGTGCAAACGCATCGGTCTATGCTGCAACGTATGAGGCCCGCAAAGACAATTACGAAAATAACACTCTGCTCAAGGCAAGAGGAGGTGGATTATGATCGCTGAATTATTAATAGGCTTCCTCAACGAGAAGCTCGGGATATATGTCGGAATGGAACAGCCCGAGCAGAAGACCGGTTATGTGATCCTCGATCAGACGGGTAGCAGTACGATGAACCGCATCAAAACTACGACCTTCGCCATCCAGTCGTATGGGGCTTCGTTGCTCGAGGCCATGCAGCTGAACGGGCGAGTCGAGGCAGCGATGGAGGAGTTCGCTGAGCTCCCTCAAGTGGCAGGGGTAAAGCTCGAAACAGATTATAACTTTACAGACACGACCACGAAGCAGTACCGCTGGCAGGCCGTGTATGACATTACACATTATTAGGAGGCACAGTAAATGGCACAGGTAGTAGGAAATGTAAGCGCCGGAAAGCCGGCGATCGGCGGTGCTGTTTGGAGAGCTGAACAGGGCACAACTGCCCCGACAGACGCAACCACCGCACTTGCTGCTGACTATAAGGCGCTCGGATACTGCAGCGAAGACGGCCTGACCAACTCCAACAGCCCTGATACTTCGGACATCAAGGCGTGGGGCGGTGATACCGTTCTCAACATTCAGGAAGAGAAAACTGACACATTCCAGTTCACTCTGATCGAGGTACTGAACGTGGAAGTCCTGAAAGCAGTATACGGCTCCAGCAATGTATCCGGCACACTCGCAGCGGGTATCACGGTCACAGCTAACGCAAAAGAGCCTGAAGAGGGTGTTTGGGTCGTTGATATGGTAATGAACAGCAATACAGTAAAGAGAGTGGTTATACCTCACGGAAAGCTTTCCGAACTGGGCGACATTACATACACTGATTCCGATGCAGTTGGCTATGAGGTAACAATCACGGCCCTGCCGGATACTGACGGCAATACTCATTACGAGTACATCAAGCAGGCATAGTTCAAGGATGAAGAGGTGACCCATGAAGGTGAAAATGAAGGATAAATTCGAGGTGGAGATCGTTGACGGCGTCACGGACGATTGGGAATTCCTTGAGGTTTTAGCCAATATTGACGAAGGCGAAACTGGCCAAATAGTTAGAGCTGCGAAGATGCTGCTCGGCAACGATGGCGTCAAGGCTCTCAAGGATCATCTCCGTGACGAGGACGGACGGGTCAGAACGTCGGCGATGGTCAGCGCTATCAGCGAGATCATGGACTCCGCCGGTGAATTAAAAAACTCAGAACCCTCGCCAGCATGATCAGACTTGACGAGGACGCACTGATTTGCGACCTTGCCGAGACTTATCACATACTTGATTATAGGTCGCTTCCGGTCCAGCTGGTGGCGACCTTATCTGCTGGTTTGAGGGAAAACTCAAGAATAATGCTCAAGGCGACCGACTCAAAGGTTGGTCTTGACACGTATCTGCTCGCAGCAATCGCAGACAATCTCACATTATTCCGTGCAGGCTTCGGCAAAGACAACAGAAGAAAACTGGTTCTGTTTACGGATGTGATCAAGAGCGAGCCAAAGCAGAAAACAAGAAGCTTCGAAACGGCAGCCGAATTCGATGCTGCATTGAAGCGAATCAGAGGAGAATAAACATGGCAGGTACTACATTAGGAACTGCGTACATACAGATAGTGCCATCAGCCCAGGGCATCAGTGGATCCATCACCAACTTGCTGGACGGTGAGGGGGAGTCTGCCGGAACTTCGCTCGGATCGAAAATAGGATCCTTTGCGAAGAAGGCGCTCGCAGCAGCTGCCATCGGGACGGCAGTGGTCAAGATTACAAAGTCCGCGCTTGACGAAGGGGCAAAGCTCCAACAGTCATACATGGGCGGTCTCGACACACTTTACGGCGAAGCAGCTGACTCCGCAAGGGCCTATGCTCGGGAAGCTGCTCAGGCGGGTATCTCGATGAATACTTACTCAGAGCAGGCCGTATCCTTCGGAGCTGCACTGAAGAACGCTTACGGCGGGGATACATACAAAGCGATGGAAGCAGCAAACACTGCGATCCTCGACATGGCGGACAACTCTGCAAAGATGGGTACTGACATCGAATCTGTACAGATGGCATATCAAGGTTTTGCGAAACAAAACTACACGATGTTAGATAACCTCAAGCTGGGGTACGGAGGAACAAAAACAGAAATGGAGCGACTCCTGGCAGATGCTGAAAAGCTCACAGGGGTCCATTACGATATCGATAATCTCGGCGATGTCTACGATGCCATCCACGTTATCCAGGGCGATTTAGGCCTTACGGGCGTGGCTGCAGCTGAAGCATCCGAAACCTTCAGCGGTTCATTCAACGCAATGAAAGCATCCGCAGCGAACTTCCTCGGAAGTCTTGCGCTCGGGGAGAATGTCAGCGCATCGCTCAGTCAGCTCATGACATCGGCGAGCACGTTCTTCTTCGGGAACTTCCTTCCGATGATCGGGACGCTGGTGAAGTCACTTCCGGCAGCGATCGGTACGTTCCTGCAGCAGGGACTGCCGCTTCTTGTGACGAACGTGTCGACATTGCTTACGAGTCTCGGGATGTATGTATCGAACATCGCGAATAATTTATCGAGCGGTACTGTGTCGTCATGGGCATCGACAACTGTTCCGAAAATACTTTCTGCGGGTGGAAAGTTGATCAAGACGCTCGCGTCAGCGTTCATCAAAAATCTGCCGTTGATAGTATCGGCAATCGGGCGCATCGGTCTTTCTATTGTCACTGGCCTTGGGTCAGCTTTGTGGGGAAAAGTCACCGCAGCGGCCACGGGTATTAAGGACCGCTTCATGAAGCCGATCAACTCAATGCGCGATAAGGTAAAAGCGATCATTGATAAAATCAAGAGCTACTTCCCGTTCAACTTGGGCAAGATCTTGCATTTGAAGATACCGAAAATCCATGTTTCGGGCGGATCCGCTCCGTGGGGTATCGGTGGCAAAGGAACAAAACCAAGCATCAGCATCTCTTGGGAGAGCCACGCAGCCGGCGGTATTTTCACAGGGCGGACGCTGCTGACCGACGGAAGCACAATCCACGAATTCAACGAAGCGGGTCGCGAGGCTATCGTCCCACTGGATCCGTTTTGGGACAGGATGGACCGCATTGCAGAATCTATGCAGGGCAGTGCCGGTGGCGTCGTGGTTAATGTCTACGGCTCGCCTGGGATGAACGTGAATGAGCTTGCGCAGGCGGTTGAGAGAAGACTTATCGAGGCTCAGAACAGGAGGAGGCTCGCATGGCAGTAATGGGAATAATGAGGCACAGTATCATTTTCGGCGGGGTCAACTCCGCCGATTATGGCATTTATATAGGCGGAGAAGGTACGTTTGACGCGCCTTCACGTGAGGTCGAGATGGTGAGTGTTCCGGGCCGCAATGGTGCGGTCGCTATCGATCAAGGCCACTGGAACAACATCACGGTAACGTATAGTGCCTTCAATTACGAGGAGGATTTCGACACATTCAAGCAGAAGCTGTCCGACTTCAGGAACGCGATATACTCGAAGGTCGGCTACCAGCGACTCACGGACACGTTCCATCCCGATGAGTATCGGATGGCGATCTGCGTGGATCCGCTCGATATCAAGCCGATCAACTATACAACGGCATCACAATTCGAAATCAAATTCAATTGCAAACCGCAACGCTGGTTAGCTAATGGAGAAGCAGCGATTGCTGTTGCGAGTGGCGACACGTTGTACAATCCGACGCAATACGATGCGGGTCCGCTGTTAGCGGTCGAGGGGTACGGCACTATCGGTTTTAACGGCTACGACATAGAACTTGCAGACGGCGAGATCGGATCAGTTACACTCGCAGACTCGGGGACTATAGCGACGATAACGATCCCAACGGGCATACTTAATACGGGCGACACGATAACGTTCGGGGCAACGGCGTTTAATTGGTCAACTAAAGCGACCTCGGGATGGGGTTTTAGTAAGTACACACCGGGCTTTTATCCTAAATGGTCGGACAACGGAGACGGCACGACCGAGTGCACGACACAGGAGGCGATGGGCGTATCTCGTGGGTATACAACGACAATCCCAGCGTTCACGGCATCATACGGCACGCCTATGACCAAAACAAATACAACGGATATATCTAACGACCGAGTCGCTGCAGGTAACGGCTCGGGCCAAACAGGGCAAGTAAAAGCAACCGCAACACAGACTATTGCTTATGACGGAGCGAATACCATCACATACAGTTATAACGTAACGGTCACGACTCCGGCATATGCAACAGGCACAAAAGACGGAATGTCTCACGGTGCTATCACAGCCGTTTCGACACTTAACGTCCTCGGGCATCCGACCTATATCGATTGTGAAATCGGAGAGGCGTACAAGATTGAAAACAATGAGTATATATCGTTGAACGCCTATATTGCGCTTGGCTCAGACCTACCTATCCTCAAGAGCGGGGCAAACGAGATAAGCATCGACAACACGATAACGGAACTTAAAGTAAAGCCTAATTGGTGGAAACTATGATACCTATTCTTTACGAAAAAAACGAAACTGAATTTGTAAGCAACGGCCTGTGCCGTTTGAGAGATTGCACGAAATGCGAGGTCACGGAGGAACGTAACGGCATATATGAATGCGACTTCGACTATCCTGTCGATGGGGCGAACTTCAACGAGATAAGGCTCGGCCGTATCATAGCTGTCGAGCACGATGATACTAACGATATACAACCGTTTGATATCGTCAGTTGTGAGAAGCCTATCAACGGGGTGGTCAGCTTTCATGCTGTGCATATCAGCTACAGGCAGAGCAAGATTGTAACCAGCGGGCAGAACGTGGCAAGTCTCGAGGCAGCGTTTCAGATGCTGAAAAACGGCACGCCAAGCAATCCGTTTACCTATTGGACGGATCAATCCGCAACGGCTGCGTTCCCGTTAGCGGACAACATACCTCGTTCTGTCCGGGAGTGTCTCGGAGGGACCGAGGGGTCGATTTTGGACACGTACGGGGGCGAATTTGAGTGGGACAAGTTCACGGTCAAGCTGTGGAATTCACGAGGCTCTGACGTTGATTTTGTCATCCGTTACGGGGTCAATATGACAGAGTACAACGATGAAAGCGACTCGTTAGAGTCGTACTCCGCCATCATTCCATATTGGAAGGGGCAGAGCGGAGAAGGCAGCGACATCGTCATCAAGGGCGGTATGGTCACGAACGGAAGCACTACAGCATCAGGCAGAGTGGACTGCGTTGCGATAGATTTCACGCAGGATTTCGAGTCTGATGTACAGCCTACAGCAGCACAGCTCGAGGCGCTTGCCCGTCAGAAGCTGACAACAGATCAGCCACACCTGCCGACTCAGACCATAAAGGTGGGCTTCATCCGTCTGCAGGACTCTGGTGAATACGGACAGTTCCAAAATCTGCTGAAATGCAAGCTGTGTGACATGATTCGTGTCGAATTTCCACGCTACAACATGAGCGGACGTTTTAAGATCGTCAAAACCGTTTACGACGTGCTCCTCGATAGATTTACATCGATGGAACTCGGAACGCTACAGACGACACTATCCGAGGCGCTGGGCATCTCGTCAGGATCCTCGTCGTACTCAACGACAGGCGGAGGCGGGTCACAGCTCCACACAGTAACGATAAACGGAACAACCAACGCACAGGGAGCGGTCAGCCTCTCAGAAACAATACCAAGTACAGCAACTATCCTGTCGGTTAGCACCACAGGCGACGCCAATGCTATGTGCATCCCGTGGCTGTATGACAATCGCTTGTGGTTCGCAAAGGTCGTGAGTTGGCAGAATATGTCCGTCTTTGCAAATAAAAGCTGGTCGTTCACGGTACGGTATGTAGATTAAGGGGGGCAACAATGCTCTATCTAATATCTTTTATTATCGGCGCTTTTACAGGCGTTATGCTGACGTGTTTAGTTGTCAGCGGAAAGGGCAAATAAAATGAACGAATTCATAAAAGCGTCACTCATCAGAGCGGTGCGCACCATAGCACAGACGGCTGTGGCCTGCATCGGTACGGCAACAGTGCTGTCATCGGTCGATTGGAAGGTGGTGCTGTCTGCATCGCTTCTGAGCGGGATTTTGTCGCTTCTGACATCCATTGCGACGGGGTTGCCTGAAGTCGAGTACTCAAGACATATCTATATGTCAGCTGATGAGCCTGAGGACTCTTGTTTTGAGGAAGAGGGTGAGATGGATGAAGAGTAATACCGAACAGCTGAAGATAGCAATGAAGTACCTCGGATACGGAGGCTCAAGGTTCCGCAAGTTCTGCGGGCTTCCTGCGGGGGCAGCGTGGTGCGATGCTTATGTAACAACGATATTTCACGAAGCGGGCAACAGCTCGCTTTTTTGTTCCGGCAAGAAGCAGACGTACTGTCCTACCACTATGAAGTGGTGCGAGAAGAACCTTGCATCAGTACCGCCGTATCTTGCTTTACCGAGTGACATCATCTTCTTTGACTGGGAGCCGAACGGGATCCCGAATCACATCGGGTTTGTCAGAGAACGCAAGGACTGTGACAGCATCTATACCATCGAGGGCAACACCAACGGAAGCACCTGTGCAAAGAAGACAAGGAATACCAAGTACGTGTGCGGTATCTTCAGACCACACTTCAAAGCAACGTACAAACTCGGCACGCTCGAGGTTGATGGAATGATGGGCTACAACACCATTGCGATGCTTCAGAAGGCTTTAAAAATCGAGGTGGATGGAATACTCGGACAGGGCACAGTAAAGGCTTTACAGAGGCTCTGCGGGGCTTCTGCTGACGGTCTGTGGGGCAAAGCAACGTCCAAGAAACTGCAGAAGTATCTCAAGGTCACAGCTGACGGAGAATTCGGTCCTGCATCGGTCAAGGCACTGCAGAAATGGATCAACACGGTAACCAAATCCTCTCCCAGTAAGGTAGTCACGAAGACGTGGCAGGATAAGGCTAACGAGTGGGCGAGAGACATTGCAAAGCAGAAATACCACTATGTCAGATGGGGCGGGAACGAGAAGTCTCACACCTGTCCGATATGCAAGGGAAGAAAATATAATTCCTTCTATGGTTGGAATTGTATCGGCTTTGCCTATGCTTGTTGGCATCACGGCGGAAAGCTGGGTACGAAATGCAACTGCGGTGTAATCGCCAACGAGGTCGCTGAGAAGCTCCTCAAGGCTACTCAGGCGAATGCGAACAAGATGGCATCTGATAGGATAGGCAAGCCGGTAACAGTCATCAGAAATGGTGGCAAGGCGATCCCTATCAGCACACTCAAGGCGGGCGATATCTGTATGCTTTACAAGGGCAAGACGTACTACCACACCATTTACTATATGGGCAATGGCAAGTACGCAGAGTCCAACACGACCGGAGGCATCGGCAGTGCAAAGAACATCAGAGCGGACATCTCGATGTCGAGTACCTGCAAGGCCAATCTGAAGTGTGCTATACGTTATAACGGAAAGTGAGGTCGGGAAAATGACAGACAACGTAATAATGGTCATTCTGGGGTTTATCGGTGCGCTTCTGGTGGCGCTGAAACCAATCCTTGACCTCAACACAAACATAACGGAGCTCAAGGTCAGCATCGATGCATTCAAGGCATCGGTGGACAAACTGGACAGCCGTATCACAGAGCACGGCAAGGAAATTGACAAGCTGAAAGAGACTGTTGCCGAGCACGGCGTCAGGCTTGACAATCTTGAAAAAAAATAAGAGGTGGCCAAATTGGAAAAAAAGACAATTACCTTTTCAGCGAATGAACAAAAGCTAATCAAAACGGGCGGAATGGATTGCTATGCGTCAAATACTGTCGCCTATATCGAAGCGCATTTTGATCTCGGTGAGAATTGGAGCGGTTACGACTCGGTCAGAGCGGTGTGGTGGAACGACTACAACAAGACCGTTGCGACCGTACTCGACTCGGAGGGCACCTGCATAGTCCCTTATGAGGTACTGACACGCAAGAGTGCCGTAAAGGTCAATCTCGTTGGCTCGATAGCAGAAAATGACGTACTGACAGACAGGCTCACGACTTGTCCGGTCGTTGCGCTGACCATCAAGTGCAATGCGAAGGTGGACGGCGACAACACACAGCCAATCACACCGAGCGAGTACGAACAGTTTGTAGCATCCGTCAAGACAGACGCAGACAGAGCAGAAGCGGGTGCAGAAAGTGCAGAAGCAAGCGCACAGAGTGCAAGCGAATCGGCAACGGCATCAGCTAACTCTGCAAGTGATTCAGCACAATCAGCAACAGCATCAGCACAGTCAGCGCAGAACGCTTCAGAATCGGCTATAAGCGCAGAAAACGCAAAGGACGATGCAGAAGACGCAAGAGATAAAATACTCGGTATGCGGGCAACTGCGGAGACTTTAGAAGCGGGTTCGGATGCTACGGCATCTTATTCGGATGGACTTCTTACACTTGGCATCCCAAGAGGTGATAAAGGTGAGCAAGGCATTCAAGGCGAAACGGGTGCAACACCGAATCTGACCATCGGCACTGTTGAGACTTTAGCACCGACAGAAGACGCAACTGCGACTATCACGGGAACAGTGGAAGAACCCGTGCTGAATTTGGGGTTGCCGAAAGGCGATACGGGCGAAGTGTCACTTGAAGACCTTGAAGCACTATTGCCGACCGACACTGCAAGCGGTGAGATAGTAACGATAACTGACGGGCAGAGCATAGTTCCTGCAAAGTCCCTCAAGGTAGCACTTGAACCTATCCAAGACCTGCACGGATACGATAAGCCGTGGAGTGGGGGTGCAGGACGAAATCTGCTGAATGTTGGCGGTAGAGTCAATCAGACATCCGCAGAAGTCAAGTACACTTCAGATGATAATTATATAATTCTGAACGGCACTAAATACGGCGGTGGTTACGCAACGATGGGAAACCTTACGCTGACACTTCCTGCAGGTACTTATTACGCAAAGGCTTTTGTTGTCAGCGGAACAACAACGGGCGAGATTAATTTGTATGTTAACAACGGAACATCGGATATAACGAGTTCATTCATAAGTGCCGAAAAATCATTCACGCTTGAAAGCGAAACAACGCTCCGATTCAGATTTGCCGTATGGAATGACGGAACTGTGCTGACCAATTACACAGTGGGCATCGTGGTATCCAAGACAAGCGGAATAGACAAGTTCTATCCATACTCCAACATCTGCCCTATCAGCGGACGGACGGAAGTAGTCACGCAGAGGACGGGGAAGAATCTGCTTGATAGCAGTTCATTTGTGCAAGGCAGTATATACTCGGACACAGGAATCGAGTATGACATTACTACAAGAGTGAGAAGTCCATACATCAGACTGCTTGCAGGTCAATATACCATAAGTAGTGCAAATGGATTTGACAGCATTGTTTATGTATTTGACGAGAACAAACAGCTTATGCAAAGTGAGTCGTTTATGAGCTGGCAGAGTTCTCCGCACACGTATTCAATAAGCGGGACAAGATTCATCAGAGTGATTTTTAGAAAGACTGATAATTCAGTCATAACGCCATCAGAGCTTACAGGTGAGCAACTTGAACTCGGCTCTACCGCCACCGCCTACGAGCCATATCAAGGCAACATTTACACCACATCCCTCGGACAGACAGTATACGGCGGTACGCTTGATGTGGTGAGCGGAGAGTTGGTGGTTGATAGGGTAGCCGTGGATATGGGTAGTCTGAATTGGTATGTAAACGGAGCAATCACGGGCGGAGCGCAATACGCTGTCGCCATACCCGATAAAAAGGTGGGCGAAACCAACTTCATCTGCTCGGCATACGAAACGCATTCTCCATCGGCTCAACTTGGATATATCTGCGGTCGAGAGTCAACAAGTGTAGTTGCTTGTAATGCCACACAGACCAACGTCAACGATTTCAAGACAGCCGTAACGGGTCAAACTCTTGTTTATGCACTCGCCACACCACAGACCATCCAACTCACACCACAACAGGTACAGCTCCTGCTCGGCAACAACAATGTGTGGAGTGATGGGGATGTGACGATTGTGTATAACGCTGATATACAGCTATGGGTCGAAAAGCAACTCAGCTGATAACGTTACTGTTAACGGCATCCATTCTCTTTACATCTTGGGTGCCGTTACGGGACAGAGTCGACCTGCACGGCGGGCGGTTTCCAACTAAATCAATGTCGCTGTGGGAACTGCACAAGTACAAAGACACGGAACTATTGAGACGATACCCGCTCTGCTATGCACCGTTCAGAGCGTATCTATTAGTGAACAGACACGTTACCATTGAGAACCGAAACAACAAGAACTATTTGATCATAGGTACCGACCTTTACAAAGCCGTCATCAACGAAGCCCGCTACAACCGAAGCAAGGCAAAGCGGTACAAGGGCACGGCACGGCAGAAGGTCAAGAAGATATATCGGTACTGCAGGAAGACGGACTACGAAATTCACGTCAAGTTCGCATCGGATGTGCTCAGAGACAGACGGGGCGACTGTGCAGCCATTGCGAGTGCGTTCTATGTGATGTGCAGGAAAAACAAGATTCCCGTCCGCTACGTCATCGGATGGGCTGACGGGGAGTGCCACGCTTGGAATCGTGTAAAGATACAAGGCAGATGGTACTGGGTAGACGCAACGCTTGGATGCTGGCTCAGTCGGAAACAGTTCAAAGGCAGGTCAGTTATGGAAATATGGTGACTCGGGAGGGTCACATTGGATCACCTCCTCTTACATTATGAAAAGACCCGGGGATAATTCCTCGGGTCTTTTTGCGTGTCTTGATTTACCATTCAAAGTATACGCGAAGTGTGAGATCTTCTTCCCATCTGTCATCGACGTATCCGCTGTCTTCCATCTTCCAGTACTTCCCGCCGTAAAGTGTTTTTCACATAATACAATATAAATGTTATGATATTGTTGCAACGCTGTCAAGAAGGTGCTATAGTATCAGTGTAAGCCAACTATTCCTAAAATCATAAGAAACGGTATAGTTACAAAACCGTTGAAATCAGTGCGATAGAGCACCGATTTGAGGACTTAATTGGACTTACAATATGTAGGTCCATTTTTTATTTTTCGGAGGTCCCAAAATGAAAGAACAGAAATATGTACAGTGCATCCTCTGCGAGGGTGACACGTTCCAGGAAGCAGTTGACAAGTTCAATTATGAGATGCAGAGACACAAGCCGTTCAACCCGACATTCGAAAGAGCGGGCGAGGCATTCCTGATCTACATCAAGATGGTAGACCTTGCTCCGGAGACGATCGCGGAAGCGAAGCACATCGAAGGATGCGGACACACATGCAGGGAATGCGATTACTGCAAACGTGAGATGAACCGTTACGGAGTCGCTGACAAGAGGAAGAAGTACGGCAACTGCACACGGGCAGGTGGCAAGGTAAAGGTCAGCCTTGACGGAGCTGTCTGTGACATATTCTACATCGAGCATCAGGACGAAAGAAAGGAGGCAAAATGACGTACGTTAAGAATGCTGCAGTCAGGGCGGAGCTGGCCAAGTTCGGCATGACGATGACCACGCTGGCCGAGCTGAAGGGCGTCAGTAAACAGGAGATGTCCATCATGCTGAACAATGTCGAATGGTCCGCAAAGGAACGCAACGAGACGATGCAGCTTATCAGAGACAACGCAGTAAGGAGGTAATAATGCCAATCGAAGGAATCATTGACGGTCTCAGAGAGGCCGCGAAGAGACACGAAGAGGACAAGGAACTGAGCGCCCTCGTAAGGGACGCAGAACTCGCTCTCACGGAAGTTGATGAGCAGGTGGATAAAGCGTACCTTGACGGCAAATACGTTCAGCAGAACGAAGATTTCGAGCTTGTGCTCACCAAGATGTTCGGATAAGGGAAGGAGGTAACGATGAAGTACAAGTACAAAGTAAAGCTGACAGGCTGGGATGATGAGTATCTGTCGTACGAAGATCTCGATGATGTGGCCAAACTCATCGGCTACATCGTAGAGGGCAAGGCGGAGCACCCGGTCGGATTCGTCATCACAGCAAACAAGGTAAAGGAGGCAGAGTAATGGAAAAGGCAAAGAAGATTATCGGATACGTTCTGATAGAACTGGGCTTTACAGCCATATTCGTCGGTATGGTCATAGCGATGGCTGCTATCAGATAGGAGGCCGGACATGATGACAGACGAGAGAAGAGTCGAGAACGTGGTCGGCATCACAGATACGCTGTGGCAGCTGAATAAGTACAAGCTGATAGAGCAGATCGCATACGCGTGTGATCAGGAAGTCCCGGAAGACTGCTACAAGCTGATGGAGTGGTGCTTCAGATACGGAGCGATGTATATGGAGAAGGCACTCGGAAAGGAGAGGCATGTATAAGTGCTTTAACTGCGGACGCAGATTCGAGGAACCGGACTACGAAGATCTGTCCTATGAGGATTACTACGGAGTCGGTTCGGAATTCCCGAGAGCGGGTCACCATTACTTCAGACTGAAGAGGTGTCCGTACTGCGGGTCGGATGAGGTCGAGGAGGACTATGAGGATGATACTGAAGAATAAAAAGAAAAGCACACCCGAAGGTGCACTAATCCCGCAAGACAATGGTACCACCTTCGAGCAGAAAAGTGAAGCGGAAATACTGTTCGACAAGATAGGCGAGGGCGTTGGACACGCAGTGAAGCGCCCAAAGGACTCGAAGACGGACAGACAGCTTAGAAAACTGGTGGCCGATGCAAACGGCAGCGGAAATGACTGCATCATAAATGTCGGCTTCGGTTATTACAGGCCCGGCGATGATGACAGCTTCGAATTTGAGCTGTACATCGCAGGTGAAAGAAGCAGAGCAAAAGAGATCCTGCGCAAGTGTCGCAGGATGGAAGAAGTATATGACAGGAGGTACCAGTAAATGGCAATACCGATAAAGAATTATCCCGAATATGAAGTCTATAGTGACGGCCGTGTTTGGAGCAATAAGACCAGCAAGTTTCTCAAGCCAGCATATACCGACAGAGGATATGCCAGTGTGGAACTGTTTAACGAATACGGCTCAAAGAGACTGCTGATTCACAGACTTGTTGCAGAGGCGTATATCCCAAACCCGGGGAACCTGCCTCAGGTCAATCACAAGGACGAAAATCCGAAGAATAACTGCGCGGACAACCTCGAGTGGTGCACGGCAAAGTACAACATGAACTACGGAGAGGGCGCTAAGTCGAGGCATTCCAAAATCAATTATTCAAGGCCTTGCTATAAGAGCAACGCAGTAAAGAATGGGAAAAGCGTTTCAATTCCTGTGGCGATGTTTGAGGGGGAAAGGCTGATAAAGCAATTCGAGTCAGCAAAAGAAGCAAGTAAAGTGACCGGCATAGCACATACAAACATTCTGCGCGTTATACATGGTGAGCGCAGAACCGCCGGCGGATATACGTGGAAAAGAATGGAGGTGGCAATATGAGTATCCCGGTCCTGGTAATAGGCAGAAGCGGTTCGGGCAAAACATACAGCCTGAAGAATTTCAGGGCAGACGAGGTCGGCGTGATCTCAGTAGAGAAGGGGCGTCTGCCGTTCAAGTCAGACATAAAGGCCGTCAAAGTCCCTAAGGACCCGATGGGTGGAGAGGCAAAGGACGCGGGGCAGATAAACGCAGCCAAGTATCTGTGGATCATGAACACGATCCAGAAGGCAAAGGCGAAGTCGATAGTCATCGATGACTCGCAGTACCTGCTGGTCAACGAGCTCTTCGACAGGACTTATGAGAAGGGCTACGACAAGTTCACGAGCATGGCCCAGAAGTTCAGAGATCTTATCCACTTCGTGAACGATCTCGAAGAGGAAGATAAGATCGTGTACTTCCTGCACCACTCCGAGTTGGACACAGACGGCAGGGAGAAGGTCAAGACCATCGGCAAAATGCTCGATGAGAAGCTGACTGTAGAAGGCTGCTTCGACATCGTGATCTATTGTCAGGATCATAAATTCTTCACACAGTCCAACGGGCAGAGCACGGCCAAGACTCCGGAGGATATGTTCCCGCTGGAGATACCGAACGACCTGAAGATGGTCGACACAACGATCAGAGAATACTACGGATTACAGGAGGCAAAATAAATGGCATTCAAGAAACCAAGCGACTACAACGACGTCAAGGTCGGAGAATACAAGATACTCCCTGCAGGCGGATACATCTGCAGGATCATGAAAGCAGAAGAGACACAGAGCAGGTCCGGCAGGGACATGCTGAAGGTAGCGTTCGACATCTGTGACGGTGAGTTCACCGGATACTTCATGGACAGCTTCAACGCACGCAAGGCAGCTGCTGAGGATCCGAAGGAAGTCAAGTGGCCTTTCAGCGGTACCAAGTGGGTGATGTTCCTGGACAACGAGGGACACACGAACAGAGACTTCAAGGCATTCTGCACAGCTCTGGAAGACTCCGGCACGGAAGTATGGAGAAACGACGTTTTCGATGCGAAGAGCCTCAAGGATGCAGAGGTCGGCATCATCTTCCGCAGAGAAGAGCACGAATACAACAATCAGACATCGTGGCGCACAGTGCCGTTCAGATTCAGATCTGTGAAGGCCATCGAGTCCGGCGACTTCACCGTACCGGAAGACAAGCCGATGCCGGCAGCATATCCGGGTGCAGGTATGGCACAGCTGCCGAACGACAGCTTCAGCGCACTGGATGATGATATCCCCTTCTAAGGAAGACCGCATGATCACATTCGTAGTGGACGGCCCTGCCGTCCCAAAGCAGAGACCGCGCATCAGCGGACGCACGGCATACACGCCAAAGAAGACCAGGGACTACGAGGAAAAAGTCCGCGAGGCTTTCCTGGCATCGTACCACGGGGCCATACCGACATATGAGAAGGACGTCCCCGTCAGGGCGTGCATCGAGATCGTGCAGGCCATCCCGAAGTCATGGAGCAATAAGAAGCACCTGAAGGCGGAACGTGGCGAGATCGTACCAACAAGCAGGAACGGCGATGTGGACAACATCGCCAAGAGCATCCTGGACGCGCTGAACAGCTTCGCCTACGAGGATGACTGCCAGGTCACGACGCTGATGATCACAAAGAGGTACGGCGCAGATCCGTACGTGGTAGTCAGAATCAACGAGGACTTGAGATAGGAATGAGAGACAGCTTTATATTTTACAGATCATTTTATGAAGCTTTGGCAGAACTTAGTCAGCAACAGCAGACAAAAGTTGTTATGGCTTTGTGCGAATACGCACTGAACGGAAAAGAACCTGAATTAAAAGGCGCAGCTTCTGCAATTTTTAAACTCATACGTCCGCAGGTCGATGCGAACAATAAAAAGTATGAGAACGGGAAAAAAGGCGGAAGGCCCGTAAATCCAACGGAACAAAAAAACCAAACCATAACCAAAGCAAAACCAAACCATAACCAAACCATAACCAAACCGAAACCCAATGTAAATGTAAATGTAAATGATAATGTAAATGCCAATGTCAATGACAATGACAATGACAACGACAATGCACTCGGTTCGAGTGGTGGTAGTGGTTCGGACGGCGATGATGCTTTCAACATCTGGAAGATGATGACACCGCAGGACGTTGATTCGGTTTATGAGGTCTATCCCGAGAGCGGAGGCTTTCTGATCGACAAAGTATATGCGGAAGTCAAAGCAAAAAAGAAGGAAGTGGACAATCCTGTCGCCTACATACTTGGCTATGCCAAGAACGTAGGGTGGGATGACAAGGCAGACCACTTTGAGTATTAGCTTACACCCGGGGCGGGCACACAACATCTTAATAAGGCACAAAACGTTATCACTCTTGTTTATTAACAAACCAAACCTCGCCCGCCTCGGTCTGTATCATAGGGAGGTCATAACAATTGCAAAGAGAATTATATGAAGGCGAGGAAGTCCTGCTGCTTCTGGATCCGAATGACCTCGGTGTCACTCCGGGGATGATGAAATGGAACGAGTGCAGCTTCCGAATCTCTAAGGCGGTGTACTCGACAGACAGAGGCAACCCTGCCGGCAGGAACGGCATAATCTACTTTGAGCTTGAAGGCTGCGTATCGGAATACGGCGTACCTTATTCCATCGTCAGGGACTGGATAGTACCTGTCCGCAGCCTCGCATCAGTTTCAACTGTATGCAGAACAGGAGGCGTCAAGTGAAGACAGGTATCTGTGATAACTGCGGTGAAGAGGTAGAGCTGTGGACTATGCAGGAAATGAACATCGGCAGACACAAGAAGCTGTTCTGTCCTAAGTGTTACGGGGCCGCAGACGATGAAGTGAGGCATTACACTATAAGGTTTCATCAGAGACGGAAGAAGGAGGAACAGAAGTGATATATACGCTGATATGTGTGTTCTGCCTGTGCATGCTCTGGATGTGTATAGGAGGCAGTGATGAGTAAGATCTACATCGAGTGCCTGGATAAGAAGCCGGAGCACTGTGCTGATTGTCCTATGTGTAACGAGTACGACGATTGTGATCTACAGCCGACATACTACAAAACATGGGACGAACAGTATGAGCACTGTCCATTAAAAGAAGAATAGATAGCTGATTACAGTAGCGGGCAGGACATAAATTATATCTTTAACCTCATTAATAGCTTTTAAGAAAGGAGAATTTCTTTTCTTTGTTCTCAGTGTGTTCTTGTTGTAGCCTGCCCGTTACTGTTTCAGAGAGAGGTGATAGGCATGATTATATGTGCTATAGTTATAGCTTTTGCTTCGCTGATCTGCTATGCGTCCTGCGTGGTTGCTGCAGACGCAGATAGAAGAGCCGAGTAAATGTATGAACGATGGGAAAAGGAGCATAAAGATGAGTGAAGATTTAATCAGACGGGGCGATGCGATAAAGGCAATAAAGGACAACTCATATGCAGGCGATGACGATTACATTGAAATCAACGGCTATGGTGCTATCGAGGACATAAAAGCGTTGCCATCCGCAGACAGACCGCAAGATGATGATTGGGAGAAATACTCCGACAAGCTGTGGAAGAACGCTTATGAGCGTGGCAAGGCAGACAGACCGCAAGGGGAAGTAGATGCCATAGACAGAGATGCGCTCATAGATTACTGCCTAAAGCTGATAGACGTAGAGAGAAAGCAAGGCTCTGATGTAATGAACTACGGACAGGAACGAGTCAATCAAACTGAAGCTATCATTGATTACATCGAGCATATGCCACACGTTAACGCAGACAGACCGCAAGGGGAGTGGATATACGGAGAACACAACGTAGCGATGTGCGATGGGTATAGGTGCAATAGATGTGACTTCTTTGTTCCGTGGGATTATGAGCATAAGTTCATAGATTTTAT